>VYMG01000574.1_pt1 | contig 24837 bp, 24 predicted proteins | sample 5115261 | NCBI WGS metagenome assembly VYMG01 (sample SAMN12291781, study PRJNA351875) | freshwater metagenome | isolation source: freshwater lake | place: USA: Michigan, Wintergreen Lake | collected 2013-08-08
TTAGCTTCTTGATAAAACTTGGTTTGTTTCCATTCCGTGAGATTAAACATAGCTTCTAACTCCTGGCGACTTTTCTGCGGAAATTTGTAGATAATAATCTTCTCGATTAACTCGATAACATTTCTTTGAGTGTTAGGGTCAATAATCTGTTGGCGAGTTTGCTCAATCAAGGATTGAACCTGTTCGGGTGCTTTTTTCCCACTGATGAGGATAAACTGGAGGATACTTATCCCCAGAGAGGGAGGAGATTCAGCCTCGATTTCATCGAGATATATTCGTTGTATCCGCTCTAAGTTTAGCAAATTTTGGTAAGCGATGGGAAACCCAATGTCCAAGCGGCGCTTTCCCCACAGAATCACGGGACAGCAGGCGCGTTCCGGCTTATACTGCTTGAGATAGAGGAAGATTTGAGTCATAAATCGCCAATAAAAATCCTCGTCTTTTTGAAATTGAACTTCGACAAAGTAAAGCGGATAATCTAATTTTGCGCTAGATTGGGAGATTCTCCTAGCAGTTGAAAGAGAAGTTCGGGAAAGACTTGAAATAGGGTATAAAAGATTTTATCGGTTTTCATTACTCCTTCTTTGGTCGTCAAGTCAATAGTTTTTTTATGAATTTTCGTGAAGTTTTTGTTAAATTTAGATTACTCTAACTAGCTTGATGTTTGAGCGTAGCTATTCCTAATTGCAAAACCTCTAAAACCTTGCCTAAATCACCAGCTAGTAAAGCATCTCTATCTAACCATAATCCAGGGAATATCTGGGAACAAATTATCCCTTCTGAGTTCGGTTCAAGTTTAATATATTCTTCATTGGTTAATCTAAACCAATCAAATTCTCCATCTTCGACTCGCCAGACTAAATATTCTTGCACTTGGTTACGGCGATAAACATTGAGTTTTTGATGTAAGTCAAGGGAGACGGTACTCGCTGCAATTTCGACGATTAACTCTGGCGCACCTTCGACATAACCATCCTCACTAATCGTTGATTGTCCACCATTTTTAATTCTTAATAGTGCATCGGGTTGAGGTTCATTGTCCGCATCAAGGCGCACCGTACAATTATCACCTAATTCTGTTCCGGGTGTACTTGACCAATAGTTACCTAACCAAGTAATAATGCGCGCATGAGGATTGCCATGATTCGTAATTCTGAGGGGAGAAGCCATAATATAAACAATTCCTTCAATGAGTTCTGCTTTTTTTAGATTTGGCATGGCATTATATCTACGCTCAAATTCACGACGAGTAAGCTTGTCCCCATTTTCTAGGCGTGGAATGGTTAATTGAGGAGAAATTGTTGCAGTAGCTATCATTTTGGTATTTCCTGTCGTCAAAAAATGGGTAATTCTAAAGTAAATCCAGGTAAAATTTCTTCGCCTGATAATGTAGTTGGTAATGCAATAATTTCGACAGATTGATTAGGGCGATAGATTTCTACCTTTTGGCTGGCAGGATCAATCAGCCACCCTAATTTTACCCCATTTTCCCGATATTCTTGCATTTTTTCTTGTAGGTATTTTAATGGATCGGTACGCAATCGCAATTCTATCACGAAATCGGGACAAATTCTGGCAAATTTTTCTTGTTCTTCTAAGGGTAAAGCGTACCAGCGTTCATTAGCAATCCAAGCAACATCAGGAGAACGTTTCGCACCATTGGGTAAGGTAAAGATAGTAGAAGAACTAAAAACTTTACCGAGTTGGGTTTGCCGATTCCAAATCACTAAATCAGCATTTAATTCTGATTCTCGATTGCCACTAATGGCTCCGATAGGAGGCATAATGATTAATTCTCCTTGGGCAGTTTGTTCAAGTCGCCAATCGTCATTAGCACAGCACAGTTGATAAAACTGTTCATCACTTAAATTGGTGGTTTTCAGGTTTAAGACAATAGGTTCGGTGGTAATCATTATACTTATTTTTAAAGTCAATTAAGAGAGTAATAGTTTTAGAGACTAAATTAATTCTAACAAAAGAGCTAAAATACTTCAGAAACTTTTAATTTGAGTTCTTTAAATTGGGGAGATTGGAGGAAATCATCATTGCTAAAATTCCCTATTTCTGTATAAGTATTTCCTCTTAATTCTAAGACTAAAATGGTTTGAGTTTGGGGATCAACTATCCAGTATTCAGGAATACCACAATCTTGATATTGGATTCTTTTGGCTATGTAATCTCTTTCTCTTTGAATTTCACCAGGGCTAACTACTTCAATAACTAATAAAGGGGGTGACATGGAAAGAAGAATAGTATTTCTTTTTGAGAGTAGTTTAATATGTTCTTCTCGAATAATTGTTAAGTCAGGATAACGGTTTTTCGGTTCTCCTCTGACTTCTAATTCTAAACCATGTCCTCTGATTCTATCAGTTCCTAGCATTAAGGCAAATACCAAGAAAAGACGATTGGCAATTTGGTAGTTAAGTCCTGATTCTGGTGGCATTTCTATCAATTCGCCGTTAAATAATTCATATAATCCCTCTGAATTATCCTCATATTGTAGATATTCAGCGAAGGTTTCAAATCGAGGTTTAGTTATTAACATCAATTTTACTCCATCTTGAATGATTTGTAATAATAAAGCCGAATATTGTCAATCTTCGTTTTCTCTAATTCTTTTTGAGTAGTACCTACCTACATACTAAGAACTGTTAGTTTGCTAAAGTCAAAGTTATGTCCTAAAAATTTCTGTAATAATGAATAATCTAATTGAACACCAACACGGCTTTCAACTTGCAGAAAAAAAGCTAAAGATTGAGTTAGATATTTTTGCCATTCTTGGGACTGATCTTTAAAAAAGAGCATAAACCGTGAGGCAATGAGTTTATCTAATTCTATCTTACAGGAGGCTTCAATATTACAATCGCCTTCAACTTCCATAACAAAATCTTCAAACAGCCCCAGAGGATAAATCGGCTCAACATCAAAAGCTTGTTGATGATTACGGATAAATTGTATTCTTTGCTCTTTGAGGGAGTTTTTTTGAATCTCAGCAACTATCATAATTTCAAGTGTTAGATTAAAGATGAAAAGTCGGGGATTTATGTAAATCTTTGATTTTGATTCTCAGAGTTTAAGAAAATCCCCGACTTTTTTAATCACTTCGCTCAAAAGCTTCTCCCGCGTGCCAGGTAACAGAAAGCCCTGAATTAACAAGGATTGTGCGTCAATTACAAGGGAGCAACCGTGCGCCTTGGCAAGCAGAAAAAGACTTTTGACATGATTTGAAGTTCGATGCTTGAATCGGGAGGATTACTCCGCGTCGTCTCCCGCAAAAGGATACCGCGAATCCCGCGCATCCCATTCCAGGGGGGCGATCGCATTGCCATCACGAGAGACGGTAGCGGCATTTTCCCGTTGGACGGGAGCAGAGTTACGGGGTGTCAGTTTCTTGGTTTTCATGGGGTAAAATCCTCCAGTAAGTTTACTGTTAATAGTTTTGATCTAAGTCCCAATAATGTCAAATAATGTCAATTGTTTCTAGGTCAATTTTTGTTAAGAAAGAGTAAAGTTTGCGAATCACACTTTCTCCCTTATTCCCGCGTGCCAGGTAACAGAAAACCCAGAATTAACAAGGATTGTATGTCAATTCGTTGAGGCAAACCGCGCACCCTGGCAAGCAGAAAAAGACTTTTGACATGATTTGAAGTTCGATGCTCGAATCGGGAGGATTACTCTGCGTCTTCTCCCGCAAAAGGATTACTATAATAATCCCCAATTCCGCGCTTGCCCTGGGGGGCGATCGCATTGCCATCACCAGAGACGGTAGCGGCATTTTCCCGTTGGACGGGAGCAGAGTTACGGGGTGTCAGTTTCTTGGTTTTAATGGGGTAAAATCCTCCAATCAGTTGGTTTTTCACAGTATGGCAAAACTGCCAATCCAAGTCAACAGTTTCTAGGTCAATTTTTGTTAAGAAAGAGTCAAGTTTGCGAATCACATTTCTCCCTTAACAAAACAGCTACCCCCCCCCCTACAGGGGGGAAGATCAAGAAGATTTTTTTTAGGGAAGGGGTGTCTTGAATTAGTCAACAAAAATCCTCCTCATTGCTGAAAACCGTTGAGACAAGAAGCTTAAGCCCCTTGTCCATACCCAATTTAAATGCACAACAGCTTACCAAATTACTGAAGAATAGAAATTAGCTATTTTTTGATCTGCGGTAATAATAGGAGCTTGATTTCTTTGGCAATTGCCACAACCACTCTATCTGCTGGATATCGATGTTCCCATTGTAACTTAACACTTTCTAGCCAAATGTTCTCATCTATGGGAATAATCTGGATAACATCAGACCTTTTGATCGCTGCAATATAGTCATCAATGTCCACACCTAAATCTAATTTTTGGTTTTTAATCTTAATGGCTATTTCCCAGAATGCTATTGATGGCACTAGACCATTTTTTTCCTGTTCCATAAGATCGCAAGCTGACAGGGCTCTTGGAGAAAGTTTATCTGGATCTAAACTCCACCAAATTAAAGCGCAAGTGTCAAGAACAATTTTTATACTTGCTGCCATTCTTCAGTTGTTGGAGTAGTTAAATCTTCAAAATACCGAACTTTTCCTCGCATAGTTTTAAATAATTCCGCAGTTGAATGACTTTTTCGATAGGGTGAAATTCTCGCCACTGGCTTATTCCCCTCGAGCACTACAATCTCTTCGCCTTCTAACTCTACATTTTGTAACAATTCTAGTAAATTATCTTTTAACTGAGTTTTGTCAACAGTTTTCATAAACATTTTTTGATGATTTTATTGTTAATATCTTAAACTAAACCACCAACAATGTCAATAGTTTCTAGGTCAATTTTTGTTAAGAAAGAGTCAAGTTTGCGAATCACACTTTCTCACTTAATAAAACAGCTATCTCCTTTTAGGGATTAGTAGTTGTAGATGAAGAACAAACCTTATTCGCTTGGGCATAAATTTTCAACGCGACAGACATTTGTTGTTGTGCCGTTCTTCCTTGGGCCTGAAACCAGGCAAAAGTTTCTGGATCGACTTCAACTTCTACAGTAACAGAAGGATTAGGCATTCGCAGTTGTGCTTTAGCCCAAAAATCCTCTGATAGAGGAGGAATATCAGAAGTGTCAATATCCTCATCTTTCATTTCATCAATTCTATTCCAATCTGTTTTTGAGATATTGTTCATAATATTTTTGTTCATCAGATAATGATTTTCTTAAAGATATAATACGAATTGTTTGAGCGTCAGGTTCAGTATAGACAATAACGACAACTCGTCCATCTAGTAAACCAATAGCAACAAAGCGAACTTCTCCATAATTCTCTCGCTCATCTAATTCAACAACCATCGGTAAGTTAAAGATACGATAGGCATCTGCAAAGTCAAATCCCTGGGACAATTCAGACTTGAATTAGCGTTGTTCTGGTGCTTTGTTGGTGCTGATGAGGATAAACTGGTGTATATTTATCCCAAGAGATGATAGATGGGATAACTTTAGATTAGCACTTACTATTCTACCCCACATCTATGCTTCCCTTCTGTTAATTTTCCTTGGTGATCTTCCACATTTCTTAAATAATTTGACCAATCACATCTCTCGATGAATGCTCAAAAAATACCTCGTCTCTGTGAGCTAAAAATTCAGGCAATTACTCCCTATGCTCTCGCGTGGTCGCACCAGCGATCGCTGGTGGAGGCGAGAATTGCTAATCCTAACTTGCCCGACATTTTGCTCCTACTGGAACATCCCCCCGTTTACACCCTCGGTAGCGGTTCAGATATTAAGTTTATTAAATTTAATCTTGACAAAACCGACAAAGAAGTGTATAGAATCGAGCGAGGAGGCCAAGTCACCTATCACTGTCCGGGGCAATTAGTGGGCTATCCGATCCTCAATTTGCGCTATTATCAGCAGGATTTACACTGGTATTTGCGACAATTAGAAGAAGTCATCCTGCAAACTATTGCTATTTATGGATTGTCGGGGGAAAGAATCGGGGGTTTGACGGGGGTATGGGTAGAAGGGTATAAAATAGCGGCGATCGGTATTAAAGTTAGTCATTGGATTACCTATCATGGTTTTGCCGTCAATGTTTGTCCAGATTTAAGCGGTTTTGCCGAGATTATTCCCTGTGGGATTGCTAATAAACCCGTGGGCAGTTTACAGCAGTTTCTGCCTAATATTAGTCTTATGCAAGTACAGCGAGATTTATCGAGAGTTTTCGCCTCAGTTTTCGGTGTGGAATTATTTTCTCTTGACAAGGATTAATATGAGCGATCGCAAAGACCCAGAAAAATTCGCTTCGGAAAATAGGGCTGATAACCCCGAAAATAACGGTAAAACCAGTTTATCGCCCCCCGATGCCTCCGAATACGTCTCCTCTTTATCTTCCCGTAATCCTGTGCGTCAGCGCATCCTACTATTAAAAGATCTTCGACCGGGTAACGCGGGGTTACTACTGGCCCCCCTGATGGTGATGACCATCGGCCTGGTCTTTAGCTGGGACTGGTTAGGCTTTTCTGGGGCGATAGTAGCGATATTAATATCTTTACAGGTAATTTTGCCCTCTATTCGCCAGTGGATCGCCCATTATCTCACCCCCTCTGAACGTCAGACGGTTTTTGCCTTTATAGTTTTTATAGCTGCTCTGGCAGCATTAGGGAAATATTTAGGAGTTTACGGGCGAATATTGCGATGGTTAGAGAGTTTTAAATACGATGAGTTTGGTTCCTGGGCCGAGTGGGTGGGGGCCTTGGGACAGATTATGATCGCCGTGTTAGCGGTCTATGTGGCCTGGGAACAGTACGTTATTTCTAAGGATTTAACCATACAACAAAATCGTATTACCCAACAACAGACGATCGATTCCTATTTTCAAGGGATTTCCGATCTAGCCTTGGATGAGGAGGGATTTTTAGAAGATTGGCCCCAGGAAAGAGCGATCGCAGAAGGTCGCACCGCTTCCATCCTCAGCAGTGTCGATGCCTCTGGAAAAGCGAAAATACTGCGTTTTTTGAGTCAATCGCGGCTATTATCACCGATTAAACGCGATCGTTATCTAGGCAGACCGATTCTAGACGGGGAAGGGGGTTATGCGGAGGATCGAGAGTTCGGTACAAGAGTAGTACAATTGGGGGTAATGTTAGCGGGGTCCGACATTTCTGGGCAGGATTTGCGCTGGACGGATTTAAGCGAAGCGAATATGGTGCGGGCCGATTTAAGTTATAGCGATTTGGTGAAAGCAAATGTATCCCGGACAATTCTCTACGAAGCTAATTTAAGAGGGGCAGATATGAAAGGGATGCGTTTATTTTATGGTTCCCTAGAAAATGCTACCCCCCGCAGTCGTACCATTCCCCCCAATTATGACACTGGAGAACACACGGGAGCAGTGGTAGAAAATGTCAATTTTACCGGGGTGAAAAACATGAGCGAGGAACAACGTCACTATTGTTGTCGTTGGTGTGGGGAAAAGTCGCGCGCAACCATTCCGGGGGGATGTGCTGATATTGCCAATCTTTTGGGCCGATAAGAGACCTCTGGTCAAAATCAAAAATTGTCGTGGTTGGTTAGGAGTCAGTAATCAGCTTCTGAAGGCAAGAGGCAACAGTGAAAACTCACATCTGATCAGTGATCACTGAATTGAAGTCTCGACTAGGAAATTAATTTTGCCAGACTACTTAGGGTTTGCGGCAAAAAGTTTTTCGGTGGGGGTAGGAGTCAGGAGTCTCCGAGTCAGTAGCCGGTCGTTTCAGGCTTTGTTGCCCTTGTTTTTTGTACCAAGCGATGTACTACAAGAAGGATAATGGCGGCAAAAAGTTTTTCGTGGGGGCAGGGTGTGGGGTGTAGGGTGTGGGGTTTTACCGATTTTGAGGTGGTCAATTACCTAATTTTCAGGGAAAAAGTCCCGGAATTTTCCCCCCGCTCACTCCCATGTCCGGTACTTTTTGATTTCCCAAAAGTCTAAAAGTCTTATCCAGCAAGGTTTTTAGATTTATTCAGCCAGCCCTACTTATCCGCCCCCCGATCTTTGGGGGGAATAATGGTTCTTTTGGGAATAATAGCCGAGACCTTATTGGCAAGGTCGGATTTAAACAGAAAACCACTGTAAGCTTGTAAACCGTGTTCGCTCAGATCCAGTCCTCTCAATTCTGCTGCCGTCGATACCCTTAAACCGACGAAAAAATCGATCGCCTTCCATGCTGACCAACTGACAATTACAGCATAAAGACTAACTGCCGCACAGCCCAAAAGTTGCACGAATACCTGTTTAATTGCCAGTAATCCTCCCCCCAACAGTAATCCCCTCACCGGTCCCTGGGCATAAAAATTAGCCTCGATACCGGCGGCAAATAAAGCTACCGCAAAAGTTCCCCACAAACCACAGACTAGATGTACCGATAGCGCCCCAACTGGATCGTCAATCTGGAGGCGATCGAAGAAATCGACGCTCAAAACCACTAAAATACCGCTGATCATGCCGATAATTGCCGCCCAACCGATCTGTACATAGGGACAGGCAGCGGTAATGGCCACCAAACCACCGAGAATGCCATTGATAATCACCGAGAGGTCGGGTTTACCAAAATAGCGCCAAGTGGTTAGGGTTGCGGCGATGCCGCTGGTGGCCGCCGCCATATTAGTGTTGAGGAGGATGCGGGAAATAGCCTCGGGTTCCATCGCCAGGGTGGAACCGGGGTTAAAACCAAACCAACCTAACCAGAGGATAAAACAGCCGAGGGTAGAGAGGGTGAGATTGTGACCGGGTAGTGCAATGGAATTACTGCCTTGATATTTGCCCAGACGCGGCCCCAATAACACTGCCCCGACGAGAGAGGCCCAACCACCGACCGTGTGTACTACCGTAGAACCGGCAAAATCCCAAAAATTGAGCCGCGCTAACCAACCTCCTCCCCAAATCCAGTGACCGGTGATCGGGTAGATAAAAGCCACGAATAGCAGACTAAACAGGAAAAAAGCCAGAAATTTGATTCTTTCGGCCACTGCCCCCGAAACAATCGTGGCCGCAGTGCCAGCAAAGACTAATTGAAAGAAAAATTTAGCCTGTAGAGGTATGCCCGCCCAAGAAAGGGAGGGAAAGATGCCAAGATAGTTGAGGCCAGTATTGGGGCTATTATCGGCTCCTAGCACAAAAAAACCGCTAAGACCGACAAAACCGTTACCTTGACTAAACATTAAGCCGAAACCAAAAGACCAAAAAGCGATCGTTGTCAAGGCAAAAACAATTAAGTTTTTGGTTAAGATATTAACGGTATTTTTTGAGCGGCAAAAACCAGACTCTAGCATGGCAAAGCCGGCATTCATAAAAAAGACAAGGCAAGCGGTGAAAATTACCCATAAAGTATCGATTTTAACCCTTAATTCTCGGTATAAAGCCTCGCTATTGTCGCTAGTTGCCGTTTGGGCCACGCTAATTTCTGCTATCACCAGAATTAACAGAATGGCTAAACAGGCGATCGTGGGGATAATTATGGGTCTATTAGGATGATAAGCTGTCTTTTTTGTCATTAAATTGGGGGGTGCTTGCAGAAAATTGACCGATTAGCTAATTAGATTACTCTATTACAGCCTTTCTCGTAAAGGTGAAGCACAGATCAATCGTTGATAATTTAAGTATTTCAGATGCAAGAACCGAACTCATGTATTTGAGAAACGCTGTAATTTGCTCATGAAAATATTATCACCCACAACAACCCCCCCCTTTTTAATTTACTCGGTATCGGTCAATGCGGCGTGGGTAAAACCGTTTTTTTAGCGGGTGGTTACGCCCAATTTCGTGCTGATTCACCGACAAAATCCGCTCCCGATATTCAGAAACTATCGGGATGAGTTAAGCAAAAATCCGCAAGATATGGATTGTTTCTTCCCGCTTCCCATTCTCCTAAATAATACCTTTTAAACAGGATTTAGTATTACCCGCCCTTTTAGGGAAAGTGTAATTAAGGAAAGCACCCTAAAATTGTTACAAAAAGCCGGAGAAATTCCCCCCCAAGAACAAAAAGTAGAAATTCGCAATCTGGCCAATTCTCTCCACTAAGATTATCTGACGGTTAGCCCTCTCTGACTTGAAAGAGGGTGTAGGGTGTGGGGTGTGGGGTGTGGGGTGTAGGGTGTAGGGAAGGAAACCTCTTTCATCTCTGGTGGTGAAAATTTTTTCATCGGGACTGACTCTTATGATTAGAATATCTCCTCATCGGCGAGGAGGGCGCTATAATCAGTGGTATTCATTGCTAATAATTCCCGCAAACTTATGAATCAAAAAGTCTTTATTCTTTCCACTGCTTCCGCTAGTTTATTAGCCCTATTAGTTACCACTAACTCCGTACAAGCTTCCCCAGAGTCCTTTCATCCTAGTTTCAACACCGAGAACTTAGGTGACATGATTATCGGCAAGACAACCGGGGAAGAAAATCCGATTTTACGTCATCTTAATTGTAGTTGTGCCACCTGCACGCAATCCCTAAATTCCTCACTCAATTGATAATTTTCCACCCCAACGATCCTGGGGGATAAAAGTCCGCTCTAGATTAATTTTGGCCACGGGTTCTGTGAGGGTAAATTCTCCCGATTCGATCAGTGCTTTTAATTCTAAAGCGGCTTCCCGGGACAAGGAAATACTGGCCAAAGGAGCCACCCTAACACTTTTTCCCTCGATCATAATCCGACCACTTTTTAGTTTAGCGTAGGTGATTAAACCAAAGGTAGGACGGACTCGCCGGGGAATAGAAAAATCCACCACTGGAGCGACAATTTCCTCATCTTTTACCGCACAATGTCGAACGATTTCCTCGCTTAAAATTGGAATCGGTACTGCTACCCCTAACATTAAAGAAGCCCCATAATTTTTGAAATAACAACCCCGCACCCAGCGAGCATTCATTTGTTTAGCATCACCAATTAAGGCTAAGGTGGAAGCCGGTCCAATAGGAGTTCGATTTTGTAGGCGTTTTTGCAGGGGAAAATGTTGGGTTCCTTCCCAGGCAATATAACCGATTCCTCCTCCTAAAAAAAGGCGCGTACCGATGCCTATAGCCTCTAAATCGGGGTCATTTAACAGGGGAGAAATTGCCCCGGGGTTAGAATACACTGCATTACCCAATCTCGGCTGTAGTGGTCCTAAATAAGTATATAAAGTCCGCTCTCCCCCATTGACTCCGACGATAAAATTCTGGTAGAGATTGCGAGGATTAAAAAGATAAAATTGATTGATAGTCTCCTTAGAAATAATCGTTTCAAAAGAAGTGCGAGGATAACAATCGGTGGACTGGCCGACAGCGCGCAATTGAATCGATTTTCCAGCGATTAAATCCTCAATAATATGTCCGCCACCCCTTTCGGGATTTTCTCCCTCTAAATTCTCATTTTTGGCCGCTAGATCACTAATAGCACTGGCTCCTAAATATAAATCCACCGCCCCAAAACCGGCATAAGCAGGAATCCCATCTAACCAACATTGACGAATTTTTATCGGCGGATCCGTCTGACCTAAATTAATAATTGCCCCCGAAGATTCCATCGGTTCAAAGGTTCCCGTACAAACCACATCTACTTGGGAAAAAACCTCCTTAATTCCTATCTCGGCAACGCGGCTTTTTAATTCCTCTACTGTCCAGACTACAGCCGTTTTTTTAGCGATTTTGTCGTTGATTTCAGCGATTGTTCTCATAATAAAAATTGAACCGATGGGGGTTAGGGAGCTTTTTGCTGTTGTCAGTAAACAGTAATCAGATTTGAGTTTTCAGTGAGTGGTATTAACTGAGCAGTATTAAATGGCGGTGACAGTGCTGTCTTTTCACTGATTACTGATTACTGATCACTGATCACTGTTATAAGATGAAAAAGGGAAAATTTACGATCGAAGCTTTTCTATGACAGTTACACCCGTTTCAGCCTCCTTTAATCCTGTTTCTGGTCTAGTTAACCGTATTCTCGGCATAAAACCGCTTTTTGACATCGCTCGCTATCAGGCGCGCAATATGATGATTAAAAGAGCCGAAAAACTAGGCGTACCTTGGCGAGAAACCGTCAAACAATGGCAGCAACGGGATTGGAGTCGGGAACTGCAAGCGATAGAAAATCCCGATCTCGTCTATCCCGAATACTACGTTTGTTCTTTCCACGCTTACGAAAAGGGCAATTTAGACTGGTTGCCAGCTTTTGAGGTAGAATCTGCCGCCTATGCTGTCCATTCTACCATTTGGCCCGGGGCGGGGATTGACGGCGATCCGCGATTGCGACGGGAGTATCACCGGATATTGAAGGAGCAAATCAAGGCAGAAATTAACGATATTGTCGATTTAGGCTGTAGTGTCGGCATGAGCAGCTTCGCACTGCAAGATACTTATCCTCAAGCGCGGGTAACTGGTTTAGATCTCTCTCCCTACTATTTAGCCGTTGCCCAATACCAAGCTCAACAAAAACAAAAGACGATTCAATGGCAACACGCAGCCGCAGAAAAAACTCAATTACCTAGTCAGTCCTACGATCTGGTATCTTCGTTTTTAATGTTCCACGAACTACCCCAACAGGCTACTAGAGAAATTTTCGCCGAAGCGCGTCGTTTATTGCGATCGGGGGGTTATTTGACGCTAATGGATATGAATCCGCGCTCGGAAATTTATCGAAAAATGCCCCCTTATGTCCTAACCTTACTCAAGAGTACCGAACCCTATCTCGATCAATATTTTACTCTCGATATCGAACAGGCATTAGTTGAAGCCGGGTTTCAACCACCGATCATTACCCCCACCAGTCCCCGACACCGGGCGATTGTTGCGCGGGTTTCCGAATCATAATTTTGAGGTAATCAATGAAGATAATTTTTCGTCAAAGTTGGACAAAGATATTAACTATTGTCCCTATCTTCCTGTTAATTTTTGCCAGCAAAACCCTCGCCCATCATGCCATGGGAGGGCAAACTCCCGATAATTTTTTGAACGGATTTTTATCGGGTTTAGCTCACCCGGTTATCGGTTTAGATCATTTAGCTTTTGTGGTGGCTAGTGGTTTAATTGCTGTGGGGATGGAACAGGGTTTATTAATTCCGATCGCTTTTGCGATTGCCACTTTAATCGGGACGGGTATTCATTTACAGGGGATAAATTTACTCTTTCCTGAAGGGATTATTGCCCTTTCCGTGGTGATTTTTGGCGTGATTTTAACCCTGAAAAAAGGTTTACAAACTCATTCTAATCTCCATACGATCGCCCTGGCAACTTTGGCAATGATCGCGGGAATTTTCCACGGTTATGCCTACGGAGAATCAATTATCGGGGCGCGGGTTGCCGCTTTAGTTGCCTATTTAATTGGTTTTACCGTCATGCAATTAGCGATCGCATCTGGCGCTTTTTTCCTTGGCAGTGTCATCAAGGAAAAATTAGCCAAGCAAGCAACTCTAATTAGCAAGTTAATCGGATTGGGAATTATGGCGATCGGGACAACTTTTTTAGTGGGAATTAAGTAAATTAATCTCGATGGGGCTAATTATTAATCGCTCTCTTGAGGTTATGGTGATCAGCAAATCTGATCGAAGAAAGGGCGTACACTATACGCCCCTACCAATCACACTAGGTGCAATATAGGGGCGCAGCCTCGATAGTGCGATCAAAGATTGTGTAGAGAGTTTGTAGGGTGGGCAATGCCCACCTTACATTTAAGCTAAAATAGAGCCAAGGAAGTTAGTAGAGAGAGAATGCTATTTTGTCAGCTATGAGCCAAACCTTACCTAAAACTGTTAATTTCGAGGAATTCGTTCTTTGGCTTCCTGAAAATTCTGGATTGCGTTATGAGCTACACAATGGAAATATTATTGAAATGGCACAACCCGCAGGAGAACACGAAGAAATCAAAGGATTTTTAACTGTTAAACTCAGTGGAATAATTGATAGACTAGGACTTCCTTATTTAATTCCTAACCAAGCGATTGTCAGACCTGCTGGTAAAAATTCTGGTTATTTTCCTGATGTATTAGTGCTAAATCGAACAAATCTTGCTCAGGAAAAATTATGGAAAAAAGAATCAATCCTTAGGGATGGTGCATCTATCCCTCTGATCATTGAAGTGGTATCGACTAACTGGCGTGATGATTACTACTTAAAATTTGCTGATTATGAAGAAATGGGTATTCCTGAATATTGGATTGTTGATTATGCAGCCTTGGGTGGGCGTAATTTTCTCGGCACTCCTAAACAACCGACCATCTCTGTTTGTCGCTTAGTTGAGGAAGAATATCAAATTCGACAATTTCGAGACAGCGATATACTGATCTCCCAGACTTTCACGGAATTAAATCTCACTGTCAATCAGATTTTCTTAAGTATGTAGAGCTTGCTGAATAAATCTAAAAACCTTGTTCGATAAGACTTTTAGACTTTTGGTTCTCCGGTTTGTGTTATGCAATGGAGGGGGGCCACAAGGGATGAAACCCCCACACAGAAAGACATTGCTCCGATTTTTCCCAATTGTTTTCGATCTAGAACCAGCTAATCATAACGAAGAGCCAGACTTTTTGAAAATCAAAAAGTGCCAGTCCTTGAAGTGATCGGGGGGAAAATTCAGGTACTTTTCCCCTTTTTTAGGTTTCAGAGGGGAAGTAACCAAACAGTTTTTTATAATCAGATGCCAGATATCCTCGGTGAAAAAAGCCTAATTCTTCAGCAATTTCATAAATTAATTTTGTCTGATTATTTCGGTTAAGAGATTGATGTAAAGCATTAAGACGAAGCAATTTTAAATAATTGTAAGGAGACATTTGATAGAAGTCTTTAAATATATATTCTAAGGTGCGTTGACTTACTTCTAGTTCTTGACAAATCGTTGGAATAGTAAGATCAGAACGCAGATTTTTTCTCATCATTTCTTCGGCTTTTTTGAGGATAGAGGTGCGTCTGATAGTGTTTTTAGGAGGTTTAATATCTTTGGTTACTGCTAAAGTCAAAAGAAAATCTTTGACAATTTCTTCTTTTAATTTTTGATTGACAAAATTCAATCTTAATGCTTTTCTTTGCTCAGATATTTGTTGGCGATTTAAATTAAATAGCATTTGATAAAGTTGATGACAAGATTGTTGGAGATGACGAATTTTTTCCGATGGGCAAATCACAATAGAAGAAGCGGAAGCATTTAAAAACTTTTTCGCTTCTGGTAGCTCTAAAGTTTGGCACAATTGCTGCAGATAATTATCATTAACGTAAAGATGAAAACGATTGGAAAAAGGCTGTTGAAAAACGGAAATTTCTGATTTAGGGGGCATAATCCCCAGATAGTTATTTTCTAATGGGTACAAATTTTGGAAGAAGACAGAATTCACTTGAAGAGGAATCGCAAAAACCCACATTTGAGAATGGATTACTCCTGCAACATTCGTTAAACAATTACGTTGAGCTAACTCTAACATCACTTCATTGGTGATGATCCTTGAAAGATACCCTTCAAAATAATCGCCACTGAGTTGTAAAGCATCTAAGTTGAGAAATTCTCGATTCTGAAAATAGCGAGAAAAGTCACAAACATATTCACTTTTAAAGGTTAATTCCTGAGAATTAATGAAAATATCGGTCTTATCGTCAAAAATAAACATCTATATATAACTATTTGGTTATTGAGTGAAATCATTTTTTTTTTTGCCCATCAATTTAAAAACTTGCGTTTTTTGGATCATCTTAGCATAGCGGAGTGAGTAGTATGAGTTACAGCAGAGTTGGTTTGTTAATTTTGTCCATCAGTGTAATTCCAGTTAAATCTCTCACTTTTTTCCGTTATCAATTACTCAGGAGATTTCGATGGCTAAACAATATATGCCCCTTGAAGATTGCTCTGGGTCTGCGGTATTGGGTGGAGAAATTCCTCAATTACGTCCCCTGGCATTTTCTGATGCTCCAAAATATACCACATTTAGCTATACCTATTATCCAGGGGTATCAGAAATTTACGAGGCTGTTGCTCCTAATATTAGCACTCGTTTCTATGCGATCGAAGCAGCTATTGATTTCTCCAAAGCTAAAGGGGACTTACAAGCTGTTCTGATGGCGCACGGCGGATATTTTGGTGAACATGGTTTCTACATCTATCAGGGAAAACTATGTTATGTCTATAACTGGTTAGGGCAGCCACAGAAGATCGCTTGTGATCTTCCTCGTCTTAGTGGCGAGGTGACACTCAAAGTTGAGTTTGCCAAACCAAAGATAATCGCCCCTTCAGATGAAAAGTTGGGTGACAGCACGATATATGAGATGAAACTGTATATTAATAACATCGAACAAAATGTCGATATTATAAGAACTTTTTCAAATCATACTCTTAACTTCCTAATTCCATATAAACACGAGATTCCTTGCGAGTTTCAAGGTGCGAAGCTGCGAAGAATTATCGTTACTATTACCAATGATGTTAGTGGGATCAATGATGATCAGTTATGATCGATTATGAGAAAAAAGTGTACCAAAATAAGTTAGATAACTAGGCTGGTCTCATTTTTATCGGTCACTAAGTAATAGGGCAAAATTAACTTCTTGGTTAGGATAGGCACTCATGCAAGAGGCAAGAGGTAGTTAGGGTCTGCTGAATAATGGTAAAACCCTTTTAAAATAAAGCTTTTGACCTGTTAAAGTCCGATGTTCATGCTGCGAAAATAGGATTGGGACTTTCAAAAACCTTGCATTGACTCGGAGACTCCTGACTCCTACCACCACCGAAAAACTTTTTCAGCAGACCCTAGTTAGATATGTGTAATTATATTGTGTCTAGCTACTCAGATAACTAAAAATATCCACAACTTTCCATTGTAGAATCACCTGCCTAAAACCGACAAAATTTAAATATTAAACCATGGAAGAAAAATGCTATCCTGCCGAAAAATTAGCAGAAATTCAAAAATTATTACATACAGCCACTTTATTTGTCGGTTTACCCCCTGAAAACCTCGCTCAAGTTACTTCTCATGCTGTCACCCGCACTCATCCTGCTAATCAGGCGATTTTATTAGAAAATGATTGGGGTGGTTCGGTTTACTTTATTCTGGATGGTTGGGTGAAAATTCGTACTTACGATACGTCGGGTAGAGAAGTCACCTTAAATATCGTCGGTAAAGGGGAAATAGTCGGAGAAATGGCCGCTTTAGAAGAATCTACCCGCTCCACCGATGCTATCACCTTAACCACGGCCACAATTAGCAGTATTCCCGCCCAAGATTTTATTAATCTGCTCACATCGGAACCTTTAGCGGGAATTCATCTTTCTCAATTAATGGCCAGGCGTTTGCGTCAACTTAACCGGCGTTTACGTTTACGGGAGGCCGATAGTCTCTCCAGAGTCGCCGATACTTTACTCTTTTTGGCCGAAGGTCAAGGACAAAAAAGCGGCCAGGGTACGATAATTCCTAATTTACCTCACCGGGAATTGAGTAGCATTAGTGGCCTGGCCCGGGAAACCGTGACCCGATCCTTGACCAAATTGCAGAAAAAAGGCCTGATTCAACGACAGCAGGAATCTCTCTGTATTCCCGATCTAGCCGCTTTAGGAAGAGTGATCTCCTAAATTCAGTTATCAGCTTCTGAAGGCAAAAGGTAAGACCCCCCAACCCTAGGGCTGTTTCATTCTCCGAATCTAATTCTTTTTTTTGCTACCCTTAATCGCTTATGAGGTAAGCTAGGGAGCAGGGGAGTACAGGTTTTTGCTTTCATGGTAGGTTGATTCATGAATCAACCTACAAAGCACGACGTTTTGACAAATTTTCAGCTATTTATTCCGAGAATTAGCTTAACATAGGAAAAATAACAGTTTTTGGTGTTACTAAGAAAATATAATGAGAGAAATTTGGGGTTCCCTATTTATTTTTTTAGTCTGTCCTATTATCGGGGGATTGCCTCTGATCGATTGGATAAATTATCTAGTAACTGGACGTAAATTATCCCAATTAGGGACTGGTAATATCGGTGTAACTGCTGCCTTTTACCATGGGGGTAAATTAGTGGGAATTTTGGCGGTAATTTCGGAAGCCGCCAAGGGAATTATCGTTATTTTCCTAACCCGTGTCTTTTTTCCCACCGGCTCCCCTTGGGAATTATTAGCTTTAATTGCCTTAGTTATGGGGCGCTATTGGTTAGGAAAAGGCGCGGGAACTACTAATGTTTTCTGGGGATTAATTGTTCACGATTTTGTCGCTGTTTTTCTCACCTTAATTATTAGTGGGATTAGCTTTACTATTTTTCGAGAAAAATCTACGGGTAGATTGGTAGGATTATTTTTATTAGCTTTAATTCTCACCTTGCGCCGTCCCCAGGATTCAGGTTATATTATAATTGCCATTGCTTTAGCCTGTTTATTAGGGGCAATTTTTCAAAAAATAGCCGACGATTTAGACTTACCTGAAGCAAGTGTTAACAATGAATCAAAAACTATGTTTCGTTTTTTTCGTGGAGATCGATCGCTCCAAACTCTTGATGACAATCTGGCAGCTTCAAAAGTGGGACAAAAAGCCGCCACTTTAGCCTATCTTAAGCGTGCCGGTTATCCCATTCCTCGGGGTTGGATTTTACCACCAGGGGATGATCCACAACCATTAATAGAATCTCTTAATCCTGATATTAATCATCCCTTAGTAGTGCGATCTTCCGCTATTGGAGAAGATAGTGAAACCGCTTCATCTGCGGGACAATATACGACAATTCTTAACGTCATCGATCGAGAAAATTTAGCAGCGGCGATTTTGAGTTGCCAAACCTCCTATAATAGTCCTAATGCTGTTAATTATCGACTCGATCGAGGTCAAGAAAACACGGCCATGGCTGTGTTAATTCAAGAACAAATTCGAGGAGTTTTTTCGGGAGTTGCCTTCAGTCGTGATCCGATTAATCCTCTCAGTCTAGATGTGGTTATTGAAGCTTTACCCGGAGATGCCACCAGAGTTGTATCGGGAAGAATCACCCCCGAAAGTTATCGGGTTAATTTAGAAGAAAATATTATCATCGGAGCGGGAGATATTCCCCCAGCTATTATTCAACAGGTAGCTAATCTTTGTCGGCAATTAGAAACCCTTGATCATGGCATTCCCCAAGATATAGAATGGACTCATGACGGACGAAAATTATGGTTATTACAGTGCCGTCCTATCACTAATTTACAGCCAATTTGGACAAGAAAAATCGCAGATGAAGTTATCCCCGGGGTGATTCGTCCTTTGCCTTGGTCAATTAATCGTCCTTTAACCTGTGGAGTTTGGGGAGATATTTTTCGGTTAGTTTTAGACAAAAAAGCCCTCGATTTGGACTTCAATGAAACAGCGACTTTACACTATCAAAGAGCTTATTTTAATGCTTCTTTGTTAGGAACAATTTTCCGTCGCATGGGATTACCTCCAGAAAGCTTAGAATTCCTGACCAAAGGGGCAAAGTTTACCAAACCACCCTTAACGGCAACTTTGGCTAATTCTCCCGGTTTATTAAAACTTTTAGGACGGGAATTACAGTTAGAAAAAGACTTTAGCCAAGATCAAAAAAACTATTTTATCCCGACGCTCGAAAAAATTAACGCTACTTCCCCAGAAGCTTTATCTTCAGGGGAGATTTTAGAGCAAATTGAGGAGATTTTAAACCTCTTAAAAAAAGCCACCTATTATAGTATTCTTGCCCCTCTTAGCTTCGCTTTGCGTCGCAGTATTTCGCAAGTACCTTTTGAGAGATTGGATAACTCCCAAGCACCAGAAATAGCCTCGATGCGATCGCTATCTGAACTGAGAAAAAATACGATCGATCGAGATTTTGACTCAGCTTTTTCCCTCTGGTTAGAAACCTACGGTTATTTAAGCGAAGTGGGAACCGATATTTCGATACCGAGATGGCGAGAAAATCCCCAATATCTGCTACAATTATCCTTAGATATTCCCAACAATAATAGCCATAAAAAAGTTAAATCTTCCCATACTGTCCAAAAAAGACTAAATATCAAAAACCAAGTCACTCAAGTTTACTCCCGTCTTTTAGCTCACCTACGCTGGCATTTTCTCGCATTAGAAAACCTCTGGTTACAGCAGGAAATATTATCGGAGACGGGAGATATATTTTATCTAAATTATTCAGAAGTTACCCAGTTAGGTCAGAATAATAAAATCGCCAATCTTAACCAGATTATCCACCAGCGTCGCCAACAATTCCAAGAAAACTCTCAATTAACCGATATTCCCTATATCGTTTATGGACAACCCCCGCAAAGAGAATTTTTAGTCTCGAATTTAACTGCTAAAAAACGCTTACAGGGAATTGCCGCTAGTGGGGGGACAGTGGAAGGACGAGTCAAAATTATGCCAACCCTACAAAATCTAGAAATTGCCCCTAATACTATTCTCGTTATTCCCTATACTGACTCAGGATGGTCCCCTTTATTATCCCGGGCTGTGGGCATTATTGCCGAGGTGGGGGGACAATTATCTCATGGTGCTATTATTGCCAGAGAATACGGAATTCCGGCGGTTATGGATGTGCATAATGCCATGAAATTGTTAAAAGATGGTCAATTCATTCGTCTCGATGGCAGTCAAGGAATTATTGAAATTCTCTAGGCATTAGGTGTAGGGTGTGGAGTGTGGGGGGGTCACTGCGTGCGCGTTGCGGGGGAAGAATAAATAAAAATAATCTCCTGAATACTGACTCCTAACCCAATGGTAGATGTGGGATTTTTGCGGGAGTCCTATTTTTCCCAAAAATATAAGCAAAAACTATGTATTAACTCCAAACACTTGAGAATATTTAAATTAACATTCCGCAATATTTACAAATTCTTAAAAATTAATTGAGAAAGATTTTTATTTAACAACGATGTTGCAGTGGTAACAGCGATTTGATAGAATTTCATAGTCGGTTATTCTGTGCGTTTTTGGGCAGCAACGTTTGAAACCCTTGCCACACCTAGAAGGTAATCCTAATGAAGACAGGTAAATGAGTCAATTTCACCCACAACGATGATCTTTTTTTTGTGTAGTTTTATTGCAAAAAAAAAGTTTTTTTGACAAAAAGCACAAAGTATGAATTAGGGCTTGCTGAATAATGGTAAAACCCTTTTAAAATAAAGCTTTTGACCTGTTAAAGTCCGATGTTCATGCTGCGAAAATAGGATTGGGACTTTCAAAAACCTTGCATTATTTTCAGCAGACCCGAATTAGGAAGTGGGGTAGTGGGGTAGTGAGGTGGTGGGGAAGTGGGGTAGTGGAGCATTTGGCTGAAATTTCCCTAAACCCCTAAATCCCTATCTCCCGACGACCGGCTACTGACTCCTAACCCCACGAAAAACTTTTTGCCGCAAACCCTACTTAACATCTTCCCCAACAGCCAACCCCTAACGCTCCTTTTGCCGAGGTTATCTGCCATTTTCCAATAAAAACCTTCTTTCTGCCCGAACAATTGCCTCTCTAGTGGCTAAAACTGCTTCTGTATCCACCGAAAGAGAAGTCACACCCCAAGCAATCAGATCATCGATAATCGATAGCCATGCCGCAAACCGAACAGGGAATCTGTAAAACTTTTGCTTGAGTGATAATTTGTTTTAAAGCTGCCCTGACTGCGGGATGACGGGCGTTAAAATATTCTGAGAAATCTTCTCGATCGCTACCTAAAAGTAATTGAGTTAAATCATTAGTACCAATAGCGATTAATTGTACCCCCGCTTGCACATAATCCCCCAATTGAAAGATTACCCCCGGTACTTCCACCATTATCCCCAATTGAAAAGAAGGGACTTGAGTGAGTAAAGCCGATTGTACCCGTTGCCGGCAAAAAATAAATTCTTCCACTCCGCGGACAAAGGGAAGCAGTAAATTAATATTGGTGGCGCTGGTGGTTTGTACCCGTCGTAAAGCTTGCAATTCCAGATCGAATAGAGTCGCATCTAATATATAACCATGGGTTCCCCGACTGTCTTTAGCCGAATGTTGAGCATCAAAAGAACGGTAAAATAAAGGCTTAGGCTGGATACTAAGGGCAAATTGTGCGATTAAATCACTTAATCTCTCGATTAATTCCCCTTGATGCTCTGGTGTTAACCATTCTTCTAGGCTACGCTGGGAAAGTAACTCTAAAATCATCCATTCTGAGCGCAATAAACCGATCCCATCAATAGGCAGATTTTGGATTCTGGCAATACTTTCAGTTTGACTGAGATTAACCATCAAACGGGTGGCAATTGCCGTCCTGTCGGTTTCTCTGGGTGGTGGTGGGGGTAAGGAAATATTTTCCTGAGATGCTAGAGAAATAATTCCCCTCGTACCATCTACTAAAATTATCTCTCCTGAGCGGATAATTTCCGTGGCATTTTTCACCCCGACAATGGCAGGAATGGCTAATTCCCGGGCTAAAATAGCACCATGGCTAGTTAATCCCCCCTGTTCCGTGATCATTGCTCGAATTTGGCGTAAATGGGGCAGTTTTTGGGGAGGTAAATTAGTAGTAACCAGAATGCAATCCTGAAAATTTGCCTCTGGGGAGTCGAAATTGCTGATAACTTTTGCCACTCCCGATACCAACCCCGGGGATGCCCCTAATCCTCTTAGGGGATAATGGGAGGTAGTAGCGGTGATTTCCTGACTGTGACAGTTGAGAATATAAATTTGACCATCCAGCATCATCAGCCATTCTATGCTGGTTAAGGTGGGTTTTTCCGTAAGCAGAGATTGAACCAGTTGACAAAGGCGATCGATGGCGAAATTATCTAAACAGTGGCTTTCCTGTAAACTGGGTGCTAATAATTGTGGCGCAAGCAGATTACTGTCACTATTGAGATAATAAGCGCGGGATTTATTGCCTAATTGCCGACTGCGTAATTGACCGGAGCGATCGATAATATAGGTATCCGGTGCCACTTCTCCATTCACTAAACTGTGTCCTAACCCCCAAACCGCCTGAATTTGCCAGTTATCGTCATTAATCAACACATTTCCCGCACAATTGGCCGGTAATAACGGTTGTACCAGTAAAGATAATTGAACGTTTTCTAAACCAATTCCCATTTTTCGCCAATAAAATAGACTTCTGGCGCTGAATAACTCCGCCCAAGCTTGTTTTAGGGCATTTTCTAGATTATCTGCTTTAATTCCGCTGATTGGGGCAGAAAATAACCCTAGAGTTCGCCGAGCCAGATTAGCTGGTAGGGAAAAGCGCCATACTAGGGTATCCATGGATAATTGTGCCACGGCCGCCCCTAGTTCTTCTAACCAGAGAGGAGGAATTGCTGCTTGTAAAATGGCGCTCCGACTCTTTTTAGCGACTAATTGCAGAGCTTTTGCGTCATCTACGTCTAAATAGAGGGAAGATTGCGGAAAATCAGTCAAGAACGAGTCAGCCTTGTTGATAGTTTCCAAAAATTCCGCAAAAATGTGGTTAAAAATGGCAAATCCCCTGATAATTGGGTATCCTCGCTGGTGTAATTCACTGGCAATAAAAGCTTTTTCCCCCACCAGGGGGCGATCAGAAGCACTAATGCGATCGAGCCAGCAAAGAATGGTCACGGGATTTGTTAAGAATGATGAAAGGATTCTAAAATAATCTATGTGATTTTTGTAACTTTTTACTTTTATCTGCTAGTTTAACTCACCGTCACTATCTTGAGGATGATCTGGGAAGTGGGGAAGTGGGGAAGTGGGGAAGCTGTCTCATCACCCCATCCCCCATCCCCTATCCCCTATCCCCTATCCCCTATCCCCTATCCCCTGATAGCTGATAAGATAGGATTCGGACAATATTCGATCGCTGCGAGAAATTCATGGACACACCTGCGAAAGTTTTGTTAGTGGATGACGAACCGGGGGTTCGTGAATCTGTGCAAGCATATCTACAGTACGGGGATGACTTCGAGGTAAGAACTGCTAGTAATGCTAACGAAGCCTGGGATTTACTCAATCAAGAAATTCCGGAATTAGTCATCTCCGACATTATGATGCCGCAGGTGGATGGCTATCAGTTTCTGAAGAAATTGCGCGAAGATGCTCGTTTTCAGACAATTCCCGTGGTTTTTCTCACTGCTAGGGGGATGACCAGCGATCGCATTCAGGGTTATAATGCTGGTTGTGATGCTTATTTATCCAAGCCTTTCGATCCCGAAGAATTAGAAGCATTAATCAAGTCTTTAATCGAGCGCCGTCGTCAATCCTTGCAAGCCACCAGCGAAAACGCTAGATTAGAAGAAATTGCCCGAGATATCCGGGAATTAAAACAGCAGGTGGGACAACATAACACTTTTACTACTACTCCCCCCCCGATTAAAATTGATCTGACCCCCCGGGAACAAAGTGTTTTAGATCTGGTAGCCGAGGGATTGATGAATAAAGAAATTGCCAGTCGTCTAGAAACCAGCGTCAGAAACGTAGAAAAATACGTCAGTCGCTTATTTAGCAAGACTGGTACTAATAGTCGCACGGAATTGGTACGTTTTGCCCTAAAACACGGTTTAACCAGTTAAAATCGACAGAGACACAGAGAACACAGATTATAAGTAGTCGTGGAAAATTAATTTTCCACGACTACTTGGGGTTTGCTGAATAAATCTAAAAACCTTGTTGGATAAGACTTTTAGACTTTTTTTCCCTCGAAAAGTGCCTTAGCTAGGGGTGATCGGGGGGAAAATTCCGGGACTTTTTCCCTGAAAATTAGGTAGTTGACCACCTGAAAATCGATAAAACCCCACACCCCACACCCCACACCCCACACCCTGCCCCTAGGAAAAGCTTTTTGCCGCAAACCCTACTTAACCGAGTAAGATTGACATCCTCGCCGCCCTAAAAGTGCGGCGATTCCTAAACCTCACGATTTAAGTTTCTGCTTCAACCACCGTTGCATACCACGGTTAAAAAACCATGTACTGTCTTACACAA
>VYMG01000219.1_pt1 | contig 24769 bp, 25 predicted proteins | sample 5115261 | NCBI WGS metagenome assembly VYMG01 (sample SAMN12291781, study PRJNA351875) | freshwater metagenome | isolation source: freshwater lake | place: USA: Michigan, Wintergreen Lake | collected 2013-08-08
AAAACGGAGAGCCTATGGCTTTAGAAACTTTCGGAATTTTTGGGTTAGAAGTATGTTGTCTTGGCATCTTGTCTGTTAATTTAGCATAAAGGGTAACGAAGAGCCATAATTTTTATTTGGCTTTAGGTTTTGATGTGTCTCCTCTTGAACCGATGACGTTGATGATTACTCTTAATGATTTACGCGCTTGTATTGCTTAGTGCGCTACAGGGGCAACACGGGGTCAACCACAGGGGGTTTGCCCCTACAGGTACGTTTAAGTCCAGAATAACTTTGCTTATGGCCTCATGAACAAGATGTTTGCCCTGATACACTTTACTTAGATTCAGTGCGATTACCAGTTATCTTTAATTAAGTTTTTCCCTTACTTAAATTATTACAAAACAATTGAATTTCATTGATTATGGTTTGATAAGAATTAACAATTTCATGGGGGATGATTAAAACCTTTTCCTCATCTAATTGGCAAGAATAAGCACTTCTCACCAGATGACGAAACCGCCTTAATTCATCCAAAATGAGCCTTGTTTCTTCTGTAATAACTGCTTTTCTCACCCTAGGTATATCAACAGACATTTGCTCTAATAAATCTCGATGCCATTTATCCCCCGTTGGGAATCTTTGAGCAATTTTTTTAGCAATCGCTTCAAATATACGCTCAATTCCAGTATAAACTCCATGCAAATTAAGCGCAATAGAATTAATGCGTTTTGATACATGAAATCCGATTGATTAGATAATTCTCTTAAAAATATCTCTAACTGTTGTAGGGCTTAGATAATTTTATTGAGTTCTTGATTAATTCTATCTTGAATTGATAAATTAGTCATAATTCAACCCCCTGAGCAATTGCCTCTAAAATATAAGGATGAGCCTTTTGAACTTCTACTAAATCCACCTCAAAATCCTGTCCATTATCTAATTCTGCGATCGCTTTAAAATAATCTTTCTCTGGTAAATCCCAAACCGCTAAATCCAGATCAGAATGGGGAGTTATTTCTTCATAATTTAACAATGAACCAAATAAAACAACTTTCGTTACTCCATACTTCTCTTTAAGGAGACTAGCACATTTTTGAGCAATTTTTAACCCTGCTTGCTGCCGTTGTTTCATCTCTAAGAGAAATTGTTCACGGTTTGCTCTGGCTGCTAAAACTTCAGTAATAATCTCTTGTTTTCGTTCCTCAGTTAACTGTGTCATTATGATTACCCCTAATATCAATAGTTTCTATGATAGCAATTTTTGTGATAAGCGATCGCCGATCTTGTAGGTTGGTTTGAGGCAACGAAACCCAACAATATTTTATTTAAGGTGTGTTACTTTAGTGAAGCACTTTACAGCGTTGATGGTTATTGTCATTTCGACTCAGTAAGGCAATAAGCGCAGAAGCATCACACAAAATCAAGATAATTCCTCTCTTTTTAGCTGTTTTTCCTGCATTAATTCCGCAAAATTTTCTCCTGTTTGGGTAGAAAGATCTGGGGAAGCTCCTTCAATGATACCCACTTTTCCCTTAAGGACCTCAGCTAGGGAGTTACTAGGGGGTGTCTTTTCCTTGCCTGAAATGGCATCCAGTACGATGAGCCTTACCTAAAATGTCGGATGAATGCCCCCGCTACATTTTTAGACAAGATACTCACCTTTGCGGGGTATGAAATCCGACCAGAATATCAACACCATCTCTGGGTAAACGGCGAACTCTGTTATACGTAACCTAGCCAAGGGTCGAGAATTGTTAGATGCTAGTCGTAGAAGCGAAGCTAAAAAACGGAACACCAGAGCAATATCAGAAACTCGATGAAACTATCAGAACTTCTCAGTTTGTGCGTAATTCTTGTATTCGTTATTGGATAGAAAATAAAGGGACAACCCGCAATGACCTCCAAAAGCTTTGTGCGGTACTAGCTAAGAATAAAGAGACGAGTGTAGGTTGGATTGAGGCAACGAAATCCAACACTATAATAACCCTAAAAATTTACATCCACATGGGAAAAGGATTTAATTCATCTTCCGTTAAAGCTTCTTTTAACCATCCCATGCTAACAGGAACATCATACAATCTTCCTGTCCCTAAACGCTTCCACATATGACGCATTCCGGGGACAATAACCTTAGCTACCCTTAAACCAATATCAGGACGAGTCTGATCTAATACTAACATTTCCATCCCCTTTGACTCAACAATTCGCTGACACAATTTAACATCTTCTAATAAATCATCACTGGCTAATTGTAAATAATCATTACTTTTTTTGGGTATTATTTTACTATCGGGAACTAAATAAGATTGATTGCTTAACCTTGCCGTTTGCCACCATTTAACCGCCAAAGGATCCGCAGAAGAATTATAAATCGTTGTCCCATCTTCCTTAAAGGATAACACATTCGGTAAGATTTGATTAACCTCCGTTAACGCTCGACTAATAGCAATTTTCGGGTCAAAATGCGCCCCATATCCTAATAAAATATCCTCCACTTCCCGCTCCTTTCTCGGACTAATAGCAGCAAAACAAGGGATATTCAAATCGCTAGTAATATCTAACACCCATAGCTCCCGATTTAACCCCTCATAATATTGCTTTAATTGCTCAAAATACGGCTGATCAAAACTCTCTAAATTAACGGAAGGTTTAACTAATTGATTATACCACCATAAAGCCACACAATCTCGTTCCACTAACTCCATAAATCCTTGTAAAATCGCTTCCTCTATCGTATTTCCTGCGGCGCAGCCATTAGAATCAGCCCAACAATCTAAGGGTTCAGATTGAGAATAACCATAGTAACAATATCCCGTCGGTAAATACTTAAAATCTTGAGCAGTTAAAGACCATACAGGAGTCCAATCAATGATTCTAGTTTCATCAAAAGGTTCAGGGACTTTTTGAAACCATCCTTGATTATTCGCATTCCATTCTTCTCGATGTTGATATTGTTTTTCACTAAAACTCATACATTTGTTAGGATGAATAGCTTTATCTCCTAACTCTTGATAACTCGCTTTTTCTCTGATTTCATTCCCTTGAAAAACTCCCGAATACCGCTCAATAGCTTCACAAAATCCACTTGCTTTTGCTTGACTATCTGTACGGCCTTTTCCCGCACTTCTACCTCCAATATTTTGCCGTAAACTGGCTAAATCATCAAAGACGCTACGAAAATGATGTTTCGCTACATAAGTATGAACTAAAGCATTCCCTTGTATCTTATTTAATTCTCGCACAATTCCCGTAATAGGACTGATAAGATGTTGATAGGTTCTTAAGGTTTCTTCAGGAGAACAAAAACGATGTCCCCCATCACTGGTAAAAGCCTTTTTTCGATGTCCCAAAACCACAGGTAAAGGTGTTTTATTCAGAGAATATCCACAACTAGGACAGTTCGGACGTTTAACTAAAATATGCTCTTGAAATTGTAAATTTAAAGTATCATAAGTCATTAGTATTCCTTCTAAACGTTGATTTTTACCTTGAATAATCCACTTAAAAACCTCCATAGCCGTCATATTTAAAACTGTCTGCATTGTCGCTGAAGAAAACCCTAAAGGAGAAATTAAAGAAATCTTATTTTCTCTCTGTCTAATGATAAATTCCTCCACGGGACGATTATCTCGTAATCGTTGAGCCAAACAATGCCAACAACCAGTTTTATCGGGATAAAATAAGGGACCAATCCAGGCTAGGTTTCCCAGGGGATTAACTAATAACCAAGGCTTTTGCGAGACTAAAGCTTGTTGATTAATACTATCTAAATCAGGATGAAGATAATTATCAGTTAAAATAATGGTTAAATCCCCTTCATCTGCGACTTGAACTTGCAAGGAATTCAAAATATTGATCAAATCTTGCTGGGGAATTGAGCCTAGGCTTTTAACCGTAACCTTCAGAGATTGTAATCGTTCAAAAGCTTGGGATAGAGAAACCTGAAGATGATGGCATAAAATTGCTAAATTAGACGGCAATAATTCTTTTTTTTCTAACAAAAAACCTCGTTGATATAACTGAAAAATCGCCTTTTGAATTGCCAGACTATAATTAATAATAACTGCAAACAAATTAGGATTATTGGGATTGATTTCTTGATTTTGTAAAAATTCTAACTGAAGAATATCAATAATTTCATCAAGATTACGTTGACCATCAATTAATCTTACTAAACGATAATAAAGCGGCTCTTGGAAACAGATTGATTCTCGCTCAGATAGAAAAAATACCGTATTTGGTTCTAAGGTTTCAATTGAGTAGGCAGGATTCCAATCAAGCTGGTTGAACATAATTTTTACTCTCTTTTTAGTTAAGGTTGATGATATACCTATAATATAAGGTTGATAGCAGTTATCTTAATGGTGAGCTGCGAAGTTTTCGTTTTCGGGAACGGCGAGGGAGCAGCCCATTTATGCCAAAATATAAAAGCGATCGCTAAAAGTGATTAAATTTATTCAATATGGAGACAAGTAATTTAGCTTCACTCTCGCCTCTAAGAAGAAATTAAGCCGGGGATTTAGTCAATTTGGTCAAGAATAATCGGTTAGAGGTGAGAAATCAGACCCCTAATTTCTTCCCTGCCTGAAATTTCTCAATTTCTCGGAATAAATTTGAGTACCAAAATCAGGGTAAATAGCCCAAATATAAACTTAATAAAGTTTTAATAGACATTTAAGCCCTAATAGATTAATCTTGCTTTTTTTAAAGCCGATATGCTGCCTCGCTAATCCTTTTCAGGCTTGAAAACTGGCTATTCTGTCAGGGGTTGCCTGCGAGAGGGGGCAATTTTCAAGGATAATTTGTAACAGAGTGTTGAAAATTCCTTTAATCTTAGTCATGAGCGATCGCCCACCAGAACTAACTCTAGCCGACCAGGCCCCTGCCAACCACGAATGTCGCTCCTGCGGCTACGTTTACGACCCCAGCAAGGGAGATGGTAAAACCAACATTCCCGCTGGAACCCCCTTCGAGGAATTGCCGGAAACGTGGCGCTGTCCCGTGTGTGGTGTGCGTCGTTCCCAATTTATCAACATCGGAGCTAAAGATGCTCCTTCGGGATTCCAAGAAAATCTTAGCTATGGTTTTGGAGTCAACCGTCTCACTCCTGCACAAAAAAATATTTTGATTTTCGGGGCTTTAGCGCTAGGATTTGTTTTCTTTATTAGTTTGTATGGTTTAAACTAACTCAAGCACTCATTATCTTTAATCTAACGGCTCTTATGAGCCTGTAACCAATCGGGTACAAACCCTAATCCGTCCCGATTCCTTGACCAATACCTCTGAACCATTGATGAGAAAACTGAAACAATTCGTAATAGTTCTAGCTGTAGCCTTTTTCTGCTTTAGCTGTAGTAGTGTGCCATCCCTGAGCAGTAGTCCTTGGCAAATCCTCACCCTCGACACTGACTCCACTTTTGCCGATATCGCCTTTACCGACGACCTGCAGCACGGTTGGTTAGTGGGAACCAAATCTACCCTCTTTGAAACCACCGATGGGGGGGACAGCTGGCAGCAAAAAGTCCTCAACCTTGGCGACGAAAAAGTTAGCTTTAGCGCCGTCAGTTTCCACGACCAAGAGGGTTGGATTGTCGGTAAACCCTCAATTCTTCTCCATAGCGAAGACGGGGGCAGCAGCTGGTCCCGTATTCTCTTAAGTGAAAAATTACCCGGTTCCCCCTACGGAATTATCGCCCTTAACGACAAAACCGCCGAAATGGTCACGGATTTAGGCGCTATCTACCGCACCAAAGACGGGGGCAAAACTTGGCAAGCTTTAGTGGAAGGTGCTGTGGGTGTGGCCCGGACAATTGTTCGTTCCCATGATGGTAAATATGTGGCCGTTTCCGCACGCGGGAACTTTTATTCCACTTGGGAACCGGGGTCAACAGAATGGCAACCCCACAATCGTCTTTCCTCCCGCCGCTTACAAAAAGTCGGTTATGGTGAAAAAGGGGAACTGTGGGCCCTGGCCCGGGGTGGTCAACTACAATTTACTAGCCCCAATGATCTCGATACATGGGAAGATAAGGTATTCCCGGAGTTTTCCACCAGTTGGGGGCTTTTGGACCTCAACTACCGCAGCCCCGAAGAAATTTGGGTCGCTGGTGGTAGCGGCAATCTGTTGGTCAGTCATGACAGCGGCCAATCTTGGCAAAAAGATCGCGCTGTGGAAAGTGTCCCCTCCAATCTCTATCGAATTGTTTTTATCAATTCCGACAAGGGTTTTGTCTTGGGACAAAATGGGGTTTTACTGAAATATAATCCCCCTAGCGAACCGGCCTAAAACTTGTGTCAGGGTCAAGAAAGTCTCTATTATAGAGATTGAATTTTTCAAGTCCTATCATTCCGAGGAGAACCGTCCATGTCAGGTAGTACCGGCGAACGTCCTTTTGGCGATATCGTTACCAGTATTCGTTACTGGATTATCCATAGCATCACCATCCCCATGCTCTTTATCGCAGGTTGGTTATTCGTGAGTACCGGTTTAGCTTACGATGTTTTTGGCACTCCCCGTCCCGATGAGTATTACACTCAAGAGCGTCAAGAATTACCGATCATTAATGATCGCTTTGAGGCCAAAAATCAAATCGAGCAGTTTAATCAGTAGTTTACTTTAATTAAGGATAAAAACAATGGCTAGTGGTAATCCCAATCAACCCATTTCTTACCCCATTTTCACCGTTCGCTGGTTGGCAGTTCATACCTTAGCGGTCCCCACTGTCTTCTTTATCGGTGCGATTGCGGCAATGCAGTTTATTCAACGCTAGGAGAACAATTATGGAAAGAACACCTAATCCGAATCGGCAAGCTGTCGAGTTAAATCGTACTTCTCTTTACCTAGGTTTACTCCTAGTTGCTGTCTTGGGAATTTTATTTTCCAGCTATTTCTTTAACTAGGGTCTGCTGAATAAATCTAAAAACCTTGTTGGGTAAGACTTTTAGACTTTTTGTCAATCAAAAAGTACCGGACTGGGAGTGATCAGGGGGAAAATTCCGGGACTTTTTCCCACACCCTACACCCCACACCCCACACCCTACCACCACCGAAAAACTTTTTCAGCAGACCCTAACTAATTAGTCCCGATTCATTGTCATCGCAATTAGGAGGTGTTATTCATGTTCGCAGAAGGTCGTATTCCTTTGTGGTTAGTCGCCACCATCGCTGGTCTAGGCGTTATCGCCGTGGTTGGTCTTTTCTTCTACGGAGCTTACGCTGGTTTAGGTTCCTCTCTGTAATTCCATTACGGGTAATTTTCCCCAGCAAAAAGCCGCTAGTTATTTCTTTAAACTGGCGGTTTTTTGAGTTATTTGTTAAAAGTAATGCTCGATCGAACTTTAATACCAAATCCGTTTTTAATAGTGTGATTAACTCTCAAGTTATCAATTGTTTCTCCCCACACCCTACACCCCACTTTCCTATACCTTTTAAACAGGATTTATTGTCCCGTTTGCAGGAGAGCTAATAATTAACAAAAAAAGGAGTCAAAGACTTGACTCCTTTAGTTATATGGATGATTTAGCTAAAACTAAACTTCTTGTTTACGAGTGCTAAGATCACCCAATTTTTGGAATAAACCGAATTCCACTTGTTCTTCCAGATCCGGATCTACCCCGGCGAATACGTCGCGGTAGATGGTACGAGAACCGTGCCAGATGTGACCGAAGAAGAATAGTAAAGCAAAGACAGCATGACCGAAAGTAAACCAACCTCTGGGAGAAGTGCGGAATACCCCGTCAGACTTGAGGGTTTCGGTGTCAAACTCGAAAGCTTCACCGAGTTGCGCTTTACGGGCAAATTTCTTCACATCAGCAGGATCGCTGAAGACCTGACCATCGAGAGCGCCACCGTAGAAAGAAACGGTGACACCACTTTGTTCGATACTCAGTTTCGATTCCGCACGACGGAAGGGAATATCAGCGCGAACGATACCTTCCGAGTCGGTCAGGACAACGGGGAAGGTTTCAAAGAAGTTAGGCATCCGACGCACGCTGAGAACGCGACCTTCGCCATCTTTGAACACGGGGTGTCCTAACCAAGATTTAGCGATACCGTCACCGCTATCCATGGCACCAGTACGGAATAAACCACCTTTAGCGGGGCTATTACCGACATAATCATAGAAAGCCAGTTTTTCAGGGATTGCTTGGTAAGCTTCGGCGATGGTGGCTCCGTTGGCGATGCTGGCCTCGACGCGACGCTCAATTTCTTCTTGGAAATAGCCCTTATCCCATTGGTAACGGGTGGGGCCAAAGAGTTCGATCGGGGTGGTAGCATTACCGTACCACATGGTTCCAGCCACGACGAAAGCGGCAAAGAAAACGGCGGCGATACTGCTAGAAAGCACCGTTTCGATATTACCCATTCTCAGGGCTTTATAGAGTCTTTCGGGGGGACGAACGGTTAAATGGAATAAACCAGCGATAATCCCGACGATACCCGCAGCAATGTGGTGAGCTACCACACCACCGGGGTTAAAGGGGTTAAAACCAGCCGGTCCCCATTCGGGAGCTACGGGCTGCACATGACCAGTTAAACCGTAGGCATCGGAAACCCACATCCCGGGACCCCAAAGGCCTGTTTGATGGAAAGCACCGAAACCAAAGCAAAGTAAACCGGATAAGAACAGGTGAATACCGAACATTTTCGGCAAATCGAGCGCAGATTCGCCCGTGCGGGGATCGATAAATAATTCTAAATCCCAGAAAACCCAGTGCCAAACCGCCGCTAGGAATAGCAGACCGGATAAGACGATATGAGCGGCGGCAACGCCTTCAAAAGACCAGAAACCGGGGTCAACACCAGTTTCGCCGGTGACGCTCCAGCCACCCCATGAACCGGTGACACCTAAACGGGCCATGAAGGGCAGCACGAACATTCCTTGCCGCCACATCGGGTTTAATACGGGGTCACTGGGGTCGAAAATAGCCAGCTCATAGAGGGCCATGGAGCCAGCCCAACCCGCTACCAGTGCGGTGTGCATCAGGTGAACGGAAATTAAACGGCCCGGGTCGTTGAGAACGACTGTGTGTACTCGATACCAAGGTAGTCCCATTGACTACGCTCCTCCTATTGACAATTTAGTGTCCACTTAGACGCTTTTTATATTCAGGGTCAAAATATAAGCCCAACAATCTCGACGGTTAAGTGCAAGAGTTAGCCGACCTACATTATCCCTTGAAAAGTGTATCTATTCTAAAGAAGTGTAACTATTGTTAGAACAGATTTCAAGTCTTTGCGATCGGTCTTCCGCCAGAATAGTCCAAATAAGGGAACGCCGGTGATGGGGTGTGGGGAGCTTTTTTCAGTGATCAGTAAACAGTAATCAGTGAAAAGACAGCACTGTTAATGCTATTTAGGGTTTGCGGCAAAAAGTTTTTCGTGGGGGTAGGGTGTGGGGTGTAGGGTGTAGGGTTTTACCCATTTTCAGAGGGTCAATTACCTAATTTTCGGGGAAAAAGTCCCGGAATTTTCCCCCCGACCACTCCCATGCTAGGCACTTTTTGATTTCAAAAAAGCCTAAAGATATTATCCAACAAGGTTTTTAGCTTTATTCAGCAAACCCTATTTAATACTCCTCACTTAATACCACTCACTGAAAACTCACATCTGATCAGTGATCACTGATGACTGATAACTGATCACTGATTACTTCCTCAGCACTTCTTCGGCATTTTGCAGGATTTCGAGGACTTGTTCGGCACTAATCAAGCGTTTTAGCACCACTTGCCCGATGGTGGGGACAGTATCGGCAATTTCTGCACTCTTGGGGGCAACTTCTACCATAATCACGGCTTCTTCCACCTTATAAAGCCATAAAACCTGTTCTCCCTCTAAAATACCGATATTTAATCGCTCTATCTGCGGTGGTCGTCGCCAACTACTCGCGTGATCCCACAAACCGCCAAATTCCCACACCCGTCCTATTGTCCAACCTGCCGTTAAGAAAAAATATTTCACTTTGTTACTCAATCTAGAATCAATCTCTAGCTTTCTGGCTTAATTAGTTTTCAGCCGTCAAATTCTATCAAAAAACTGCTAACGTCCCGTTAATTTCACTACCCCAATCCCCCCAAAGTATAGACCCAAGACCGCCCCTGCTAACAGGGATTGGGTGAGAGGATCTGTGGAAGGGGTTAAAATCGCGCCTAAAATCACCGCACCCAAAACCACGAAACGCCACCCCGATAACATCGTTTGCGAGGAAATAATGCCTAAAAAGCTCAAAATCAATTGAATAACGGGAATTTGAAAGGCGATGCCGGTACTAAAAAGTAAAAGTAAGACAAATTCAAAATAGCGCTCGATCGACCAAGCTTGTTCGACCACTTCCGCCCCATAACTCACAAAAAAGTTTAAAGCGGCGGGAATCAGGGCAATATAGGCAAAAAATAAACCAGCAAAAAATAAAACACTCGATCCTAACACTACCGGGACAATTAAACGCCGTTCGCGACGGGTTAACCCCGGCAGCACAAAGAGAATAATTTGTAAGAGAATGACCGGACTAGCCACCAGTATGCCGCTATATCCAGCTACTTTTAGGGAGACGAAAAAAAATTCTCCCGGGGCCAACTGCAAAAATTTTACCCCTTGGGCAGGGACTTCCAGCACTTGTACTAGGGGTTTAACGAAGATAAAACATCCCACCGCACCCACAGCCACGGCAATTAAACTATAAAAAATCCGGCGCCGCAATTCCTCCAAGTGGTCAAATAAGGACATTTCCACTTCTCCGGGTAACTCATCGAGGAATTCAGGACTGTCTGGGGGTGGGGTTTTTACTTCTGTCGATGACATGGCTTTCGCTCGATCGTTCTCTACTCAAGCCTTTATCCTAGCATTGATACACCTTAGCCTTGAATCATTTATCAGTTATCAGTTATCAGATGTGAGTTTTTAGTGGACAGTCTTAATCAGGGGTCATTTATCAGATAAGAGAAGAGAATATCAAGTGAGCAGGATTAAATGGCAGTTTTCTGCGGTCTTTTCACTGATTACTGCTTACTGTTTACTGATTACTGAAAAAAGCTTCCCACTCCCTAATCTCCTCAAAAAAATTTGCTATGATGTAGGGACTTGTTTAGTATTTGGTAAAAATAACCATAAGTCGTACCGTGTTCACAACTGTTCAACCCGCCAATCGATCGAGCTTACCTGATGACCTATTTACGGCAATTAAAGAGCTTAAACAGGAATTAAACGCCGTTATTCTGGCTCACTACTATCAAAATTCTGACATACAGGATATAGCTGATTATATTGGTGATTCTCTCGGTTTATCCCAACAGGCTGCCCGAACGCCAGCAGATGTGATCGTATTTGCGGGGGTTCACTTCATGGCAGAAACAGCTAAAATCTTAAACCCAGATAAGTTGGTATTGCTGCCGGATTTAGATGCAGGATGTTCTTTAGCTGATAGTTGTCATCCTGAAGATTTTGCTCGTTTTAAAGCCCAATATCCCGATCATATTGTGATTTCCTATATCAATTGCAGTGCAGAAATTAAGGCCATGAGTGATATTATCTGCACCAGTTCCAACGCAGTCAAAATAGTTAATCAAATCCCTGCTCATCAACCGATTATCTTCGCTCCCGATCGCAATTTAGGCCGTTACGTCAGTCAGCAAACTGGTAGAGATTTAGTTCTCTGGCAGGGTAGTTGTATTGTCCATGAAACTTTTTCCGAACGCAAGATAATAGAATTAAAAGTCGCCCATCCAGAAGCAAAAATTATCGCCCATCCTGAGTGTGAAGCATCGGTTTTACGCCATGCCGATTATATTGGTTCCACGACGGCACTATTAAATTATTCCCTGAAAAGTTCCGAAAAAACCTTTATTGTCGCCACAGAACCAGGGATTATTCACCAGATGCAAAAATCCGCCCCAGAGAAACTATTTATCCCCGCACCAGCTTTAAATAACTGTGCTTGTAATGAGTGTCCCTACATGAGACTGAACACTCTCGAAAAATTGTATCTCTGTATGCGAGATAAAACTCCAGAAATTACTATTTCTGAAGATTTAAGAGTTAAGGCACTGTTGCCGATTCAAAGAATGTTAGAAATGTCTTAATCAGTTATCAGTTATCAGTGATCAGTTATCAGTTATCAGTTATCAGTTATCAGATGTGAGTTTTCAGATGTGAGTTTTCAGTTCATTAGACATATCCAAAAATTATAACTCAATCAGAGCCTGCTTTTATTTTATGTACTAATAAGTAGTTGAATGACTGAAATATATATCTGTCGTTGCTAATTCAATTTAACTGAAAAAATCTGGGGACATTAAAATCATTTTTATTTGGGTAAGTTTCTTGTCTAGAAATAATTTTAGTCCTGAGATAATATTAGGTAGAAGTCCACTGATTACTGTTCACTGTTCACTGAAATGCTGATTACTGATTACTGAAATGCTGAAGATAAATTTTTTCGTTGTGTTTGATGGATTGAAAAAAATCGACAATGGGACGAGGATAATTAACCCCTAAAATCACCCCATAACGCTTTTGTTCCTCTGGAGATAATTTATAAGGTTCGTGAATTTTATCGCCCTTTATTGCGGCTAATTCGGGCAACCAGTGACGTAAATAATCACCTTTGGGATCATAATCTCTCGACTGTTTAGGGATATTAAAATAACGAAATCCTCGTGCATCATTGCCGACACCAGCAGTGTAATTCCAATTGCCCCAATTACTACAGACATCGTAATCAACTAATAATGACTCGAACCATTCTGCTCCCATACACCAATCAATACCGAGATTTTTGGTCAGAAAACTAGCGACATTTTGCCGGCCACGATTTGACATAAATCCTGTAGCGGCTAATTCTCTCATATTAGCATCTACAAGGGGATAACCGGTTTTTCCCTCACACCAGAGATTAAATCTTTCCCAATCTTCTAGCCAAGGTAAATAAAGTCCTTGCAAACCAGATTTATAGAAGATTGTATTACCGTGTTTACTGCCAATAAATCGGAAAAAATCTCGCCATAATAATTCAAAAATTAGCCAATAGGTAGAGTCATTTTTTACTCTTATTTGCTCATATTTTTGTACTTCCTCATAGATATAACGGGGGGAAAGACAGCCAAAACTTAACCAAGCTGAGAATTTTGAGGAATAATTAGTCCCTAACATTTCATTGCGGGTTTCCTTATAGGTTTTTAAGGAATCACTATCCCAAATATATTCCTTAACCCGTGATTTTCCTGCCATTTCACCCCCTTGAAACGACAAAACACCTCGCCAGTCTAAAATTAGTTCTGTTAAGCCTAAATCGTTTAAACTGGGAAGGTTTCCCAACTCTATTTTAGGCAATTTTGTCAAATTTTTAGGTGTGGGATAAGTTGTTCTTATTTGCCAATGACGTTCTACTTGTTTACGAAAATTAGTAAATAATTCTGGTAATTGATTAATGGTAAAAGGTAAATCATCAGGATGATATAAAGTGGCTGTCCAAAAAGTTTTTATCTGCACAGGAACCCCAGATAAAGCCTTATTTACCGCTTTTTCTACCGCTAATTCCTCTGCTGTTACCTCTTGATGATAATAAACCCTGGCTATCTGCAATTCTTGAACTAATTGCGGGATAATTTCTTCTGGTTTTCCCCGTCGGATAATTAAATTACCGCCTAAACTTTCCAGAGATTGTCGTAAATTTGCTACGCTTTCTAATAAAAATTTAGCCCGGAACTTGCCTGTTTTGGGAAACCCGTAGGAAGTAAGACCAAATTGACGCTCATCAAAACAATAGAAGGGAATTATCTCTAATTGTTCTTGAACAGCTTGATAAATTGCCTCGTGATCGTGAACCCGCAGATCATTGCGATACCAAATTAAAACCCGCATTTAACATCAATTAAAAGTTGATAACTGATAAATAGTAACTGAGATGAGATTTAATTATCTTTTGCCGTAGTAATGGCCATAGTAACGATAATTGTGGTCTTTCCGACTAACATTATTAGCCACTAAACCTAACACGGAAATGTGGGATAATTTCAGGTCTTCCAGCAGATTTTTCAGCGCAAAGCGATCGGTTTTGCCCAGTTTAGCGACGAGAATTAGGCCAGTGGCCATGGCGGCGAGAATTTTGGCATCGGCAAAGGCGGCGATCGGTGGTAGATCGTAGATAATTAGATCGAAGAGGTGGTCTTGCTGTAATTGCGAGATCATCTCCTGCATTCTCTGGGAAGAAAGCAAGCGGGTTGGATCTGGGGGAATTGGACCGGCGGTAAGAATCGATAAATTCTCGTGGCGGGGTAGGGATTGAATTGCCTCGTTCCAATCGAGACCCTCGGCGAGGACATTACTAAGGCCGTGGTCGTTATCGAGATTAAGTCGCAGGTGAATCTGGGGTCGTCGCAGGTCGGCATCCACCAGTAAGACTCTTTGTCCCATACGAGCGGCCGCCTTAGCGATATTGATTGCCATAGTGGTTTTACCATCTCCCGGTGATAGAGAACTAATCACGAGGGACTTGAGGGGGGAATCGGAACCGAGGAGGCGAATATTGGTGTTAAGAGTGTGGAAAGCCTCCGAGAAGGGGGAGAAATTATAGTAGTAGGGGTTTTCGTTGGCTGATTTGGCAGTAGTATTAGGGATAGTAATTTTGCGATCGCCGACTGTTAACTGGGGTAGGGCGGTGTTCACTTTTTCGATCGTACCGAGGTCTTTTTGCCAAGGAATTGCACCTAAAAGGGGTAGCTTGGCATCTTCTTTTAGTTCATCTGCACTGTGATGAACGGGGTCTAATCTTTCAGCTAAAAAGGCCGCCCCTATACCTAGCAACAGGCCACCGATAAGCCCCAAAGCCAGATTTCGCACGGGTTTAGGAGAAACGAAATCTTCCTCTACTTCTGGTGGAGAAATTAGTTGCCAAGGCACCACTTGTTGTGCCACCTTGAGTTGGAGTTTTTGTTGTTCCTCTAGAAAACGGCCGAGACTGGTGGTGGCGATTTCCAATTCTCGCTGCAAATCCGTATAACGACGGGATAGTACGGCTAGGTTTTTGACCGAGGCTTTCTGTTGTTCCAGGGCTTGGGCAAGGGATTCTACCTTAATTTCTAGGGTTTGGCGAGTGTTAGCGGCTTCCACCAATTGTTGGGTTAATTCTACTCGCAAAGCGCTTCGTGACACCAAAGCCGGGGAATTACCCACTGTCTGGGGCAGTTTTTCCCCTAGGGTTCTCTGGGCTTCGTTTTGCAGTAGGGGCAGTAAATTAGCCCGTTTTTCCTCTAGGGTGGCGATTATCGGGCTATCCTTGGCAAAAACTGCCGATTGTTTCGCCAATTCCACTTCCACTTCTTGCAACTGCTTGAGCAAATCTTGATAACCGGGAGATTCACTGAGATAAGTAGCGATAATTGCTTGATTAGGGTCTAATCCCACCTGTTGCTGTAAAGCTTGATAGCGAGATTTAATTTCGTTAAGGGCGACTTGGGCTGCCCGATAATCTTGTTCAGTAGTGGTTAACTGTTGCGATAAACGAGTGGCTTCCTTGTCAGGATCCAGGAAATTGTATTGCTGCCGGAATTGCTGCATTTGTTTTTGTAGAGAATTAACTCGTTCCTGCAGCACGGGCAATTGAGCGTTAACAAAATCCAAGCCTTGATTAATTTCGGTCTTGCGTTCCTGAGAACTATAGTTTAGGTAATGACGGGCTAAATTTTCTAAAACCAGCTTAATTTTTTCCGGTTCCGCATCTTGATAGGAAATTTCTAAAACTTTCGTCTCTTTTAATTGACTAATTTCGAGATCAGATTTGCCAGTTTTACTAATTAAATCACTGTAGGTAAAGTCGGGATATTGAGGAGTTATTTTACTAAGGATGGGGTTAAGGAGTTGAGGACTGGTTAAAACAGCGATTTGGGTATCATAATCGATGTCTTCCCCACCTAGCTGAGGTAGGATATCTTGGGCTGCCAGTCTGGAAGAACTTTTATTTTCCTCAATCGGTTGACCGATGAGCAGCAGGAATCTACCTTGATAGATAGGGGTTTTTAAGAAAGTCCAAGTAGCGATCGCCCCTGTTACTCCTAGGGTGATGCCAGCGATTATCAACCAGCGATGCTTGACCACAGAAAGGACTTGACGCAGGTTGATTTCTTCTTCTTCCTGCGTCGGGGAGGGGATAAAAGCCGGTTGAGCAAAAACTGGCAGATTTACTTGGCTTTGGGTTTTCAAAGCCCCGTTTTGTTGGTTGTTCATCATTAATCAAATAGTCAAGGGATAACTGTATTAGACCGCATCTAGTATGCCAGTATAGCTTGAGAATAATTTGGGAATTTGTCCAAAAACATGGTATCTATTTAAAATAGCCTCAAACCCTTATAGAGTCAGGAACATGACCTCTAAAGCTGAGATTGACTTCGGGACACTTTAAGGATATAAACGGCAACCAGCTAGAGAACTGGAATTTCACTGGCAGGCCATTAACCCTTAAAAGTATTGCTATGCAAGGATCATAGCCGAAAAAGCCAAACTACGGGTTTCCCTGTGGATGCGGTTTAAAAGATGTTGCGGTAGCAATCTGGCTCGATTAATTACCGCTTCATCATAACACCATGCTACAATGGCAACTCTAGTTTTTCGAGAACTGCTAACTTTTGTCCTGCTCCGTATTATAGTCCAGCTTGCTGATAATCCTCCCGACAAATCAGAACATCCATAGGTAGCTATTCTACAATCAGGAATGGATAATTAATCGGTTAGATGACCAAGAATTTTTTGAAGGCAAAGGGGGAGAATTAGGACAAGCAGACAGAATTAACGGATAAAGCCGAGAAAAATAGTTTATTAATGTCTAAAAACAGCTTTAAAACCAGTAAAAGCTGTTTGTCTGGTTAATATGCTCAATTAAGTGAGATAGTTGAGCAACTATCTTGAGAATTGCTGCAAATTACCCCTCTGGGTTGACAAGGATGCTGAAATAGATTATCTTCATTGAGAACTCAGCATCTGTATCGCTGGTGTAGAGTAAAAAAATTAGAATACAAGCATCAAAAAATATGTCTAAATTGCTTGATAACTTGACTTATCTGCTGAGGATTATTCTACAAGATATAAAATTACGATTCAAACTTTATGCAACCAATCAAACAACCGTTTAGTCTATCAAATGGGCAAAGTTGTTTCTAGCTCGGTGATGAAATCCTTACAAAAACAAGGTTTTTTAATTCATGCTCGTTTTTGATTTAAATATTGGGGAATTGACAAAAATTCCGATCCGAATCAAAATACACATACAAGTAAAATGGTCTGTATATTTAATTACCGAATAAGGTGCGGTTACCCTAGTCAATGCCACTGGCTGCTTGACATACCCCCCCTGAACGGTTACAAATTATGTGCTATCCTGCCAATGGCAATACTCATTTGCTCTTATAACAAGCTAAACCGCCATAACCACCATCACACGAGAGCCTAAATGACAATCCCATTAGCACCTCGCATCTCTGATACTTTACCCCCCCATTACCTGGGAGAAATTGCCAGCGGATTTTGTCCTCCCTGATGAACCAGGGGAAGTGCCAGCAATTGTCATGGAATTCATCTCAGAAACGGAGGGAGGGGAGTATTCTATCAATCCCCACTATCCCTATGGCAAGTGGTATTTCTATGAGCGCATCTTACAAGTACCTGTCTATATTATTTTTCAACCACAAACCGGAGAATTAGAAGTTTATCGCTTAGTAGCAGGCAAGTATGAGTTACAGAAAGCTGATGAAAATTATCGTTACTGGCTGGCAGAAATCGGTTTATTTCTAGGAGTATGGCAGGGGAAAAAAGCAGCAGTAACGGCTCATTGGTTGCGCTGGTGGGAGCAATCAGGTAATTTACTATTGTGGGGGAGTGAACGGATTGAACAGGAGCGGGAAAGAGCCGAACAAGCTGAACGGCGGGCCGAGGGAGAAAAAGCTAGGGCAGACAGATTGGCGGCGCAACTTAAGGCTATGGGAATTGAACTGGAGAATGAATGAATAATCGATACAACTGTAAAATTTAGCTGATTGTGTGCTATGGTGGCAACTGTTATGCGTCGAGAGGAAATATGCTGGGAAATTACTGGAGATTGCGTCGATAATAAATTGTAAGCAGTTATTAACAAAGGAGAAAAGCCAGCCATGACCAGAAACTCAGCCGGACAATCCAGATGGACAGATGAGATGCTAGATGGATTGGCAGACTCAGTTTCGGGAGTCAAAGACTCAGTTTCGGAATTGCGAGAATCAGTTTCGGAAGTTAAAGATTCAGTAGAAGGGTTACAATTGACAGCACAAGCACTGTTACAAATCGCCGCACAGCAACAGCGAGAAAATGAAGCTCGGCAAGCAGAAATTGCCGAAATCAGGCAAAGACAGGAAGAGTCAGACAAGCGTTTTGAGGTTTTGCTGTCAGAAGTTCGCTATTTGATTCGGCAAATTAAGCCAGAAAATCAATCATAAGCTTGAGTAAAATGGCGGCGATTGCATCTATAATTACCTACAATTTAAGCAGCTATTGAAACTGAGAAGGGAGAAAAACAAGCCATGACAAAACGGGATGGGGAACGGACGAGATGGACAGATGAGATGCTAGATGAATTGGCAGACTCAGTTTCGGAATTGCGAGAATCGGTTTCGGAAGTCAAAGACTCGGTTTCGGAATTGCGAGACTCAGTTTCGGAATTGCGAGAATCGGTATCGGAAGTCAGAGACTCAGTAGATGGGGTAAGAATAACTGCACAAGCACTGTTACAAATAGCTGCTCAACAACAGCGAGAAAATGAAGCTCGGCAAGCAGAAATTGCCGAAATCAGGCAAAGACAGGAAGGGTCAGACAAGCGTTTTGAGGTTTTGCTCTCAGAGGTACGGTATCTGATTCGGCAAATTAAACCAGAAAATCAATCATAAGCTTGATAAAACCAGCGGCGATTGCCTCTCGACAATTTAACCTAACCTTTTGTGAAACTAATTTACCAAATAATTGATAGACTATCATGGAGCAAAAATTATTGTTGGCTAAATTGTTAAAAGGTCTCTCGAGTAGGATGTTTCGGCTATCGAAAAGGATCGAATATTATGGTGGCAAAGTGGAGAGCAGTGGTGGAAAATCTGAGTCCTGGATTGCGAAAGATTCTGGGCAATGTCGGTTGGCTATTTGCCGAGCGTCTGCTGACCATGATACTAGCTTTTCTTGTCGGAATTTGGGTAATTAGATATTTAGGGTCAGAAAATTTCGGAAAATTGAGTTATACTACCAGTTTTGTCGCTCTTTTTAGTGCGATCGCTCAATTGGGGTTGAATGCCATCGTCATCCGCAATATCGTCCAAGAGGAAAAAGCGGCTCCAGAGATTTTGGGTACTGCTTTTGTGCTAAAGTTAATAGCTAGTTTATTGACGATTATTATAATTGGTATGGCCATCTGGACGTTTGATACCGATCCTAACGTTCGCTGGATGACCTTAATTATTGCCTTTAGCTTAATGTTCAGTGCTTTTGACGCGATCGAGTTTTGGTTTCAATCACAGGTACTTTCAGGAGTCTTGGCTATTCTGAGAAGCGTCCAGTTAATTATGAGTTCCCTGATCAAACTTTCATTTATTGCCTTCAAGTTGCCGTTAATGGCTTTTGTTTGGTTAATTCTGGCAGAGCAGGTTGTCAAGGTGCTGGGAATGATCTGGGTTTACCTCAAGTACCACCAATCTATGTTACGATGGCGGTTCAATTGGTCAAAGGGATGGCAAATGCTGCAAGATTCATGGCCGCTGATTCTATCAGGTGTCATGATCACGATTTACATGAAGATTGACCAAGTCATGTTGGGTAATATGGCAAATGCTCAAGCAGTGGGAAACTATGGGGCGGCGGTCAGATTTTCAGAAATATGGTATTTTATCCCCATGGCCGTTTGTTCTTCTGTCTTTCCTGCCATCCTGCGGGCGAAGCAGAGGAGTAAAGAGGAATATTATGCTAGACTACAACAACTGTACGATATAGTTGCTTGGATGGCACTGGCGATAGCGATTCCTATGACCTTTGTTTCAGTGCCTTTGTTGACAACTTTGCTCGGTAAGGAGTTTGCTGAAGCTGGTCAAATTCTAGCATGGCACATCTGGGCTGGTCCTTTCGTCTTTTTGGGCGTAGCTCAAAGTCAATGGTTGATGGCGGAAAATTTTACGCACCTTAGTTTTGCAAAAACATCATTGGGAGCAATTACTAATATCTTGTTAAACTTGGTGCTAATTCCCCCTTATGAAGGCGTTGGAGCAGCTATAGCTACTATGATTTCTTATGGAGTTTCTTCTCATGTTTCTTGTATATTTTATCCTCCCTTATTCGGCAATGGTTGGATGCTAACAAAGGCTTTATTTATACCATTTCGTTTTGAGCAAAATCTGCTTTATTTTAGTAAAATAAAGCAGATTTTACTATAGTTTAAAGTTCAAGCAATGATAAATAATATCATGAAACAAACAATAAGAAATTTTTTGGTATGGATTTTAGCAAGACCTTTTTTTTATGGATTCAATGTCAAGCTATATATATTGGTGCTTCAAGAAAATGCCAAAAACAATAAATATACTGCTTTGAATTTAGGTTGTGGTAAAAGTAAGTCAAAACTAGAACTATATGATTATGAAAATAAAGATGGTTCGTCTCATGCTTCTCTGTATAGAGGCGCTATTAACGAGCTTCGTCAGTGTAATTCAGTTTCACATATAGTTGATATTATCGATATAGATAGCTTTATTTCAGAACAGAATATACAAAAAGTAAGCCTGCTTAAAATTGACGTTGAGGGTAATGAGTACAGCGTCTTTGAAGGTTTGAAGGAAGCTCTTAAAAAAGGTATCATTGAGATTATCCATTTTGAGTTTAATGAAATGAACATTTTTAGCAGGACTTTCTTTAAGGATTTTTACGACTTGCTAGAAGATTATCAACTATTTAGGATGTTACCGAATCACCTTTTACCGTTAGATACATACAGCCCTATCTTTTGTGAAATATTTGCCTATCAAAATATAGTTGCTGTACATAAAAACTATAGATTAAATCTATAGACTGAGACTAACAATTATTTTTCGTTAAAACAATATCTAAAACAAGTATTAGATTATTATATGACTAATCTTCCAACGTTTAATCTTGTCAAGAAGCTATCTTACTACAATAGCCTCTTGAAATATGTATTACTATTTTGGGGTTTAATTGTATGGATTATAACACCTATAATTGGCATTTTTCCACTCCTTCTTTTCATCCATTTTAATTTTAATAGGAAGAAAAATAAAATAAATGAGCTAAATTTAGTAATTTTAATATTAATTGCTGTAACAACTGCGATTTTTACGTCATCCCAAAACATTATTTCTGATACTGCAGTTTATGTAACAAACTATGAAAACTTAGGGCGATATAGCCCATTTGAATTAGCTCATGGCAAAGGTGTTGAATTTATACTCCCTTTATTGAGCTATCCTATTTATATAATTTCTAATGGTTCTAAATACTCTTTTTTATTCTGTTGGTCTTTATTTATTAATTTGGCGACTATCTATATAGCTATTAAATTATCAAGAGAAAATTTTGCTTTGATTTTATTTTATACAATAGCAAATCCAACTTTCTTTATACAAATATTTTTAATGAGGCAATTTATTGCCAGTACTTTTGTGCTACTCGCTATAGTTAATCTAGAGAGTGAGATAGCTACCTGGGGATTTTATGTGATAAGTATTTTTACTCACTTTACTAGCATTATGTATTTGCCCATTATTATATGGGGAATAAAAGGGACTAATTGGATACGCAAATTATTTTCTATCTTTACGAATAATCTAGTTTTTAAAATTCTAGTTTTGTTTTTACTTATATCAGCTTTAGCGATCAGTATTCAATACGGTGCTTTATTGAAGTTTTTTGATCTCTTTAAAGGAACTGAAGCTTTATATGCAAAATCTCGTTACTGGGCTGCTGAAAACAAAGATACTGGCTTAGGAATTGGTCGTACAAGAATAGTTGAATTTTTAACTATTTTTTTGATCAATAGCTTTATGTTAAAAAAAAATCATCAATCTCCTAGAGATAAAAATAGAGATCTGATTATGTCTATAATCTTTACATATTTATTTTTAATGTGTCTGCTCACAAATAATGTTGGTGGATATTTTAGTTTAAGAATTGGTTTATTGTTGGTTGGTTTTTCTGGAATTTTCTACTATCAACTTCTCAATAAAAAATGGAAAATTCCAGGTCTAAAAAATATTTTTATTGCCATTAGCATTATTGCTGTATTTCTCAGGTTTTTCTATTTTCTTTATAATCAGGGAAAGGGAGAATTATATTATCTTAACGGTCAACCTTTTGAAAATTCTATATTGGAGTACATAAAATTAGCTCACGAAAGCTTTACCAACGACGTACAAATAGAAAGATTTCGTTAAAGATACACAAATAACTTCTCTGCTGTATCATTAGTTGATCGCTATCCTAAAAAAGTGTTTACTCAATCATCCTAAAGTTTTAGCTTCTAGGTCTTAATTCTACCATCATTTGCGCTTGAAAAAAGTGAAGATAAATGAAGTTGGACACAACCGCAATCGCCTTCGATATAATAGAATTAAAGAGGTGGCCTGCGATCTAAAAGTCATGACACAAGAATATATTAAGGCGATTATCCGCCAATAAATGCCCGAAATTCTCCAAGATAGGGAAATGCGGGACTATTACGACAGTAGTGTTGGTGCTTTGGGAGCGATATGGGGACCGCACTCGGAGGAATCTTTCTGGGATGCTCTGAAAGCAATTTTAGAAGAGTCTTTCGGAGTGCCGGTGATTAATGTTACTGAATAGGATGACGAAGGCAAAGTCTTTGGCAGGCCAGACCAGATAGAATTGGATTTGTTAATCAAAAATGGACTGTTGATAATTGGCGAAATCTAATCCTCCATGAGTAAAAGTACAATTTTATCAGCAGCGACACCAACAAGAATCCAACTGCAAGATAGTTATTTCACTGATGCTAGATTTCAAGGTGCCGGAAATAGCTAAAAATTTAGGAATAGAAGTTTATAGTTCTGCAAGAGATGGAGAAGTCAGTTAATAAAAGGAAGGTTAAGGAAGATAAATAGTACAAGGAAATTATCGGGCGATCGCTACTTGACAAAACGGACAATATTTATTAATATTAAGCTTGTCGGAGTTATGTCATTAATAAAACTGCGAGAAATGTCCACTATTTTATATGATTCTGATTTTGACTTGTGGATTGAGCAGACAATCCAACAATTAAAAGATCGTCAATTTGAACGACTAGACGTTGAACACTTAATTGAGGAATTACAAGACTTGGGCAAGTCAGAAAAAAGAGCCTTAGAAAGTAACTTAATGGTTTTGTTGGCTCATTTACTCAAGCTCAAGATACAAGGCGATAGGCCTGATATTATGACAGGCAGTTGGTATGATTCAATCAACGAACACCGGCAGCGAGTTCAAAAAAGCTTACGAGATACTCCATCTCTCAGTCCCTATCTGTCAACAGCAGTTTCCTCAGTATATCCAGACGCTCGCAAGCTGGCAATTAGAGATGGAAAAAAAGCTAAATTTGGCGTTCGCATACCATTAGAAAATGAGTATCCAATCACCTGTCCTTTTTCAATTGAGCAGCTCTTGGATGATGATTTCTACTTAAATGAGTCTTAGCCTAGAATTGTGATGTAACATATAGTAATCCCCTAAACCCTTGAGAACAAGCAGCTGAACAATGGGATTAAGCTCCTTACTCGTTCACGACTCATTTAGAATTGCTATAGCCAGTCAATTAAAGTAGTATTTGTCTGAAAGAGGGCAAAAAATCTAGTAAATCTCAATAACTAAACCCAAAATATAGGACAGAAATATGGAAACTCTGACGCTTAGTCAACCGATGCTGTTAACTGCATTACCCACGCAAGATGAACTTCCCTGCGATGATGGAGTACCCATGGAAACTCAAAGGCATAAATGGCAGATGGATTTGTTAATAGACACTATATCCCCTTGGCTAGACCGACGAGAAGATGGTTATGCCAGTGGCAATATGTTCGTCTATTTCAGTACAGCACAACTTAAAAATCAAGACTTCAAAGGACCTGATTTTTTTGCCGTCTTAGGAGTACCAAAAGGGGAGCGAAAAAGTTGGGTTACTTGGGAGGAGGGAAAAGCCCCCGATGTAGTGATTGAACTACTCTCAGAAAGTACTGCCCAAATAGACAAAACCGAGAAAAAACAGATTTATCAAGATAAGTTACGAGTCCCTGAATATTTCTGGTACGATCCTTTTAACCCTGAAGATTTTGCCGAATTTGTCTTAGTTGATGGCCTATATGAACCACGGCAACCCAACGAGAAAGGATGGCTAATCAGTGGTCGTTTGGGATTAGCTTTAGTTCGTTGGCAGGGAGAATATAGAGGGGTAACAACCGTCTGGATTCGCTGGGCAACTTTAGATGGAATATTGTTACCAACCGAGCGAGAGTCGGCTGAGGAAGCACAACAGAAAGCTGAGGAAGCACAACAGAAAGCTGAGGAAGCCGAAGAAAAAGCCGAGCGATTGGCGGCTAAACTTAGGGAATTGGGGATTAATCCCGAAAGTCTCTAACTTCCTCTGGGCGGATTTTGGTAAGACTCCCCCAGTGGGTAGGGCTGTTTCATTCTCCCATCAGAATATCAAAAGTAAAAGCGATCACTGTCTTGGTAAAATGAGAAGTGACCGGCAATTTTTAAAATATATGTTGAGCTTAATAGAAAAAC
>VYMG01000157.1_pt2 | contig 24629 bp, 19 predicted proteins | sample 5115261 | NCBI WGS metagenome assembly VYMG01 (sample SAMN12291781, study PRJNA351875) | freshwater metagenome | isolation source: freshwater lake | place: USA: Michigan, Wintergreen Lake | collected 2013-08-08
CAGCAGCGCGGGCGTTTTCTGGTGGTTCCAGAGCGCACGACTCGCGGGCCGCCAGTGGGCCAGCCGCGCCGATGACGAATCCGGCGCCGCCGCCATGCTCAAGGTCTTCGCGAGCCGCACCATCATCATCGGCGCCCTCGCCGAAGGCATCGGCCTCTTCGCCGCCGTCATCCTCTTCCTCACCCGCGCACCCCTCGCTCACGTGGGCATCTTCGCCGCCCTTGCCGCCCTGGCCCTCCTCTTTCCCACCCGGCAGAAATTGCAGGATTTCGTCCGCATCGCCGCCGAATCCTCCCACAAATCCCCCTGATTCTCCCCTTCCCGCCCCCTCGCCCCCAATCTCGCTCCAGCCCCTAGCATCTCCGGTCGATGTTCTGCACGTCCGCCGCGCGATTGTCCCGCGCACATCGCACGCCCCCTTCATCCTTCGGTATGGTCACTTCGGCTCACACCCACGCGCAAGATCGCCTCGCCAACGGCACCCGCCGCGGCAAGGTTGAAGCCAAACTGCGCACCCTCACCTTCGCCTTCCTCTTCATGCTCGCCATCATTATCGCCTCGGCCGTCATGGCCCTGCTGCTGGTCACGATGGAAGCCCCCCGCAGCACACTCTCGCAGAAGCGCCTGCTCATTCCCCTCGTCGCCCTCGTCTTCGCCACCACCGGCGCGGTCGGCCTCGTCCTCGGACGCGTCTTCATCCAGCAGTCCTGCCAGCGCGTCGGCGGCATGAACATGCAGCGCGCAACCGACATCCTCTACCCCGCCTACATCTCCACCCACTGGGCCCGCGCCGTCCTGCTCATCGTCCCCTCCATGCTCGCCACCATCGCGACCATGATCACCGGCGAGAAGTCTCTCCTGCTCGTCCCCGCAGGATGCGCATGGATCATGGCCTGGCTCACCCCCACCCATGCCCGCTTCGTGAAGTTCGCCGAAGCCTGCATCAAGAGCAAGTGACACGTTCGTCACCCTCACGCCGCTGACCTGCATCACGGCAGAACGTCGGCCCCGCTCCTCCACGCCATCATCTCAACTCGCGCAGATTGCGCAGCGTCTCTGCGCTGACGAAGTCACAGAAAGACAGACCGGCGAACTCACGTCCGCCGGTCGCCGTCTTGCCTCACATTGTCTGGTGCAGCCGCTTACTGGCAGTTGCCGCCCGCAAGCACGCTGAAGAACGTGATCACGTCCTGATCTTCCGGGAAGACTTCGTTGCGGTTGAAGTCAATCGGATCACAGTTGCCCGTGCTGCACGCGCCGCCCGCAAGCGTGGTGAAGAAGTCCACCACATCCTGATCTTCGGGGAAGACGCCGTTGTTGTTGAAGTCAATATCCGCGCAGCCCGCGTTGCACTGCACGCTGCTGATGCGCAGGTTGTCAATCGCCGCTTCGACCAGCGACCCGCCCACGCCTTCGTCCGCCGCCGTGAAGCGCACGCGGATGGTGTTCGAGCCGTTCATGTCAGGCGTGAAGCCGCCCGCGCGCCAGCCCGTGCCGGTGCCCAGCGGGCCGACGGTCTCACCCAGTTGCCACGTGCTCCCGCCGTTCACGCTGTACTCAACCGTCATCACGTCTTCATTGGGGTTCGATGTGCTCGCGTTGTTGATGAACCAGCGCTGGTAGCTCACCACGGGTGTGTCATATCCCGCCACGTTGTAGTCCGTGGTCGTCAGCACGGTGCGGCCGTTGTCAATATCCGCTTCGCCCGTGTTGTTGCCGTTGGTGCCCTGACCGGTGAACCAGCAGTTGGATCCGTCAAAGCCCGTCGCCGGCTGCGCCGCCGTCTGAACCGGGTCGCCCCACGTCCAGTTGCCCGCCGTCGCCGTGTCAGGCCCGACCACCCAGCCGGCGTTGTTGTCCTGCAGTCCCGTCACCTGCTCAAGCGTGCCGTCATCCACCGGCACGCTGAAACTCGTGCCCGCAAGACAGCCGAAGGGGAACGCGAACGTGCCCGCGCTGGTGCCGAAGCTGAAGCGATACTCAATCGTCTGCGCGCACAACCCGCCCGGAATCGTCGCGCTGAAGCGGTTGTTGCCAATCGACTCCATCGGCGCCGCGTAGAACTGATTGCCCGCGCTGTGCCGGTACAGCACCGTCGCACTCCCCGCCGTCACGGTGCTCGTGCCGGGCAGAGCCTCCACCACCACCGTCAGCGGCTCAGCGCTGTCGATGCGCGTCGGATTCGTCGAGACCAGCGTCACATTCAGGCGAGCGTCGGTCGTGGGCACCGGCACACCGTGATTCACAAAGCCCTGGCGGATGATGTTGTAGTTGGGCGTCCCGTTGCAGATGCGACCGTCGTCATCGTCAACCGTCAGATACTCAATCGCCGACTCAGGATGCATCGAGTTGAGCCCGATGCCGCCGTTGGTGAGGATCGCCCAGTCCACGTGCGTCTGCCGCGCCAGTTCCAGTCCCTGCGTCGCGCCGTACGTGTTGATGAACCCGGTTCGAATATCCCACGTCACGCCGCCCAGAATCAGCCCGCACGTGTGAATCGCCGTCGACGTGCACGGAAACTGCCGGTTCGCCGTGTCCGGGTTGCGCACCAGACCGTTGGTCGCCGTGAAGCCGCGCCCCATCACCGGGTCGTTGTAGACCAGCAGCGCGATGCTGTCAGAGAACCCTTCGCCGAAGGCGCCCTGCGCCAGGCCCAGACGGTTCACGATGTGGTGCCCGTACTCGTGAGCCACAACGCTCGGAATCGCGCTGTTGTTGCACTGCGTCGTGCCCGAAAGCCCCGACGCGAAGTAGTTGGTGCTCGACCCGTTGTAGAACGCATTGCAGACGTCGTTGAGCATCACGTTGATCCCCAACCGCGCGGGCGACGTGCTGCTGCCGATGGTGTCCAGCGTGTTCGCGAACGTCGGCGCGCGATCCGCGAAGAAGTTGCGAGCAATCGTCGTGTGAATCAGCGCGTTCAACTGCGACGTCGGATTCTCGCTGGGCGTCGCGTTCAGCGTGATCGTCGCCGGCACGCCGGGCGTCACGCTCTGCGTCACCGTGATCTCGCCGTCCACCACGCTGTCCACCACACCGCGAGCCGCGTTCGTCACGCTCACCACCACGTTCACCGGCGCGGTCCCGCTCCACGGAATCGTGAAATTCCCGTTGCGGTCCGTCGTCACCGTCGTCGTCGTGTTCTCCACCGTCACCCGGATCTCCGGAATATCCGTGATCGCCGGCGGATTGCTCGGAATGTCCGCCGTATTGTTCGGGCTCGCGAACCCGCGCACCTGCCCCGTGATATTCGCGTGCAGAATCTCCGTCCGCGCGTGGATCAGATCGCTCGTGCTCGCGTCCACGAAGAACGTGTACCGCTGCATCTTGCTCACGTCCGCCATCTCGCCCACGAACTTCCACGCCTTCACAGGCTCCATCCGCTGGTCAAAATCCCCTTCGCCGAAGAACACCACCATCTCGGGCTCAGACCACGTGTCCAGAGCCGCAAACCGCCCGATCTTCTTGGCCGACGCGATCGCCTCCTCACCCGTCACCGTCACCGGCGCGAATCCGCCTTCCGGCGCCTTCGCCAGGCGGCCGCTCGCCAGCACCACCTCGTGGCTCATCACACCGTTCACCTGCGTGTTCTTCACCAGCACGCGACCCTGGCTCATTTCAACGGGCAGGCCTTCCAGGTACTGGTCATACGCAAACACCGTGAAGCGACCCATCGCAATCGGGTTCACGCGCCGCACCCGCAGGTCAAGCCCTCCCACCTCAAACTGCTCGCCATACGTCGACAGCCACGCCGCCGCCGCGGCTTCCGCCGTCGCACCCTCGCTCATCGGCACGCCGTAGAACATCGAGGGCCGGCCCTCGATCATCATCGTCTGCACGCCCGGATAATCCACGGCGACATCACGACCGGCCGGGTTTGCACCCAAGGCCTGTCCCGCAGCCAGCACCAGCACCAACGCCAACGACGATCCAGCGATGCGACGATTCATCAGGGCTCCTTCCGCGTAAGGGAGCGAAACACAAAACCTCCGAACGCGAAGTGCGTCCGGCAGACATTTCCCCAGCCCCGATGGCAAGCCTCCGCGAACAGACCTGTTCACTCAGGCGACGGACCGGACCCATACGTCCGATGCCCCCTTCACGGTTGCACATCATCAGACTAACCCACTCTTTACAGTTTCGCAAGCCAATTTTTCGCCCTGCTGCCCCAGCGGATATCCGGGCCTTGCCTTCTATTCCGCCCGCTTCCGTCAATTTCGCGGTAATTCGCCCGCATTTGCGCGGAATTTGATTGGCATTCCCCACCGGTCAAGTACAATCGTCCGGGGTTCCTTCGATCGGGCTGGCGGAGACGTACATGGGTCAGTATTTCGCTTCTTGCACCTCGCGGCTCACACTGCTGGCTATCGCCTGCATGTCGCTGCCTGTTTCGGCAGCCCGCGCGGTTGATTGGGGTGACAACCTCATCGTCAACGGCAATGCGGAACTCGGTTCCCCTTCTCCCAACGGCCAAACGGTTGTTGCCATCCCCGGCTGGTCCGTCACCGGATCCATGACCGTCACCACCTACGCCGCCAACGCCGCCCTGCCCGACACTGCACACGCAGGCATCAATCCCGGTTCGCAGTTCTTCACAGGCGGCCCCTGGTCCACCGTCACCCAAGCCATCCAGTGGATCGATCTCGCCCCCTTTGTTTCTGAAATCAGCCTAGGTGGTGCACGATTTGAGATTTTCGGTGCATTCGGCGGCATTGCGGATCAGGAAGACGGCGCACGCATGGTCGTCGTCTGGCTCGACGCTGCAGGCCAGAGTCTCCGCACCGACACGCTGCTGGGCCCCAACATCTTCGAGCGCGGCAATCGCACATCGCTCGTCAACCGCCGCAGCGAGGGCATTCTCCCCGCCGGCACGCGCTCCGCTCGCGTCATTCTCCTCATGACCCGCGTCACCGGCCCCGCCAACGACGCATACGCCGACGATCTGCGTCTGGCCGTCTACCCCGGCCCCTGCTCCGATCTCGACATCAACAACGATCAGGTCGTCCCCGATGATCGCGACATCACGACCATGTTCGAGGTTCTCGCCGGCGTGGTCTGCGACGCCTGCGACTCGCCCGACTTCAACGACGACCTGATCTTCCCCGACGACCGTGACCTCGTGGACTTCTTCCAGGTCTTGGCCGGCGGCACCTGCGGCGACTCGTGATCACCCTCCCAGTCTTCGCGCAGATTTCAAGTTCGTCGCAACCAAGCCCCTCACCCAGACGGAATGAGGACAAGCAGGAAGTCTTGCCGCCACGACTTCCCGCTAGCGCGTTCTCAACTCTTGGCGTTCTCGGACCACTCGCGTCCCACGCCAGACCACTCGCGCCGCACACAACGTCCGGCTTTCATCTGCGACGATGAATTCCGTGCGGTTTGGCTTGCATCTTGCCCGTCTTCGGGCACACTGAGCAAGCCATCGTTCGACCATCAGGGGGATGCAATCGGGCAGGGGACCGCCTTGCGGATCGGCTTTCGCCGTCCCCGTGAGTCCGGCGTTTTCTCAGGACGTTCGTCCGTTTCTCAGGTCAGTCATCGCGGAGATCAGTCTCATGACCACTCGCTCTCGTCCCAGCTCGCACACCGCCCTGCTCACCCGTGCCGCCGGTCTGGCTCTCGCCTTCGCGATTGCCGCTTCCGCCCAGGCCGCAGACAACCAGGGTCTGCTCGCCCGCATGACTGCCAAGTCAGTCCAGCCCGCCACCGGCGTCACGCCCGACTACGTCCCTCAACTCATCGACCCCGCCTTCGACGTCGCCTTCGCAGATGCTCGCACCAACGAGAGCATCCAGCACAGCATCGCTCGCGTCATGGTCGATCCCGGCTACATCATGACCGTGGGCGATCCCACCAATGCCAGTGAAGCCATCCATGCCTGCTTCGCCCGGAACCCCGACGGCTCGGTGCCTGAGCCCGAAGTCATCGCCACCGTCAACCAGTTCATCCTCGACAGTTTCAGCGGCCGCTATCAGTTCTTCAACGGTGAGCCGAGCTGGGCCAGCAACGTCGGCACGCCCGTGAATCTCACGTGGAGCTTTGTGCCCAACACCGTAAACATTCCCAATGGCGTGGGCGAGCCCGCCGCCAACAGCGCGCTCTTCGAGCCCGGCACCAACACGATGGACGACAAGTTCGGCGGCAACCGCGCCCTGTGGATCAGCCAGTTCCAGAGCGTCTTCAATCGCTGGCAGGCCCTGACCGGTGTCAACTACACCCGCGTCACCGCTGCGGGCGTTGAGTGGGACGACGGCTCGGCGTGGGGCACTGCGGGCAACGGCACCACCCGCGGCGACATCCGCATCGGCATGAAGGCCATCGACGGCGCAAACGGCATTCTCGCGTACAACGCCAGCCCCACCAATGGCGACATGGTGCTCGACCAAGGCGAATCCTGGGGCGCCTCTGCAAACAACTACATCTTCCTGCGCAACGTCGTCGCTCACGAGCATGGTCACGGCCTGGGCATGGCGCACGTCTGCCCCCTCACCGCCGCCCCGACGCAAGGCAAGCTCATGGAACCCTTCTACGAGGACCGCTTTGACGGCCCGCAGCAGGATGACATCCGCGGCGTCCAGCGTCGCTATGGCGACATCTACGAGCCCAACGGCACGCCTGCCGCGGCATTCAACCTCGGCACCCTCGCCCCCAGCACCGCCACCAATCTCGGCACCGGCTCGGGCGTTGCAGGCGCCTCCACCGCAGGTCTTTCCGGTGGCGAAACCGACTTCTACCGCTTCACCGTCGATCAGCCGCGTCTGGTCAACATCTCCGCCACGCCCGTCGGCACAACCTACCTCAGCGGCCCGCAGAACTCCAATGGCTCCTGCTCCGCAGGCACCAACATCAATGCCCTCGCCCAGCACGATCTGGTGCTCGCCGTGCTGCCCCCCAACGGCACCGGCGTCGGCACCGCGTACATCACCGTCAACGCGACCGCAGCAGGCCTCGCTGAGTCGCAGACCAGCGTGCTCGTGAACGCAGGCGACAACTTCCTGCGCATCACCAGCGACAGCGACACCGCTGCCATCACGCAGACGCAGCTCTACACCGCCCAAATTCAGATTCAGGGCACCAACCTCACCACCACCGCCAGTGATGGCACCTTCGCTGACAAGATCGCCGTCAGTTGGTCCGCCGTCCCCAACGCGACCCGCTACCGCATTCGTCGCAACACCGTCAACTCGCTCACCGGCGCAGTCACCCTCGCGACTCTCAACGCGCCCACCAATTCCTTTGACGACACCACCGCCGTGCCCGGCACCCCCTACTTCTACTACTTCTCCGTTGAGCAGTTCGGCAACAACATCTTCCGTGACGCTCAGAACTCCGGTTCAGGCGACGCCGGTCGTCGCAACGCCGCCCCCACTGCCAACGCCGGCCTGGACCAGACCGTGACCGACACCGACAACTCCGGCAGCGAAACCGTCACCCTTTCAGGCACGGGCCTGGACTCCGACGGCACCATCAGTTCCTTCACGTGGCGCCGCCTGGGTAACGTCATCCTCTCCGGTCAGTCCGGCAACGTCTCGCTGCCCGTCGGCACCCACGTCATCGAACTCACCGTCGTTGACAACAACACCGTCTCCGGCACCGACACCGTCACCATCACTGTCAATCCTCCAGCGCCGACCGGCTGTGACAACATCGACTTCAACAACAACGGCGTCTTCCCCGAAGACCAGGACGTCATCGACTACTTCGCCGTCCTCGCCGGTGGTGAATGCGCCACCTGCAACGACGTCGACTTCAACAACAACGGCGTCTTCCCCGAAGACCAGGACGTCGCTGACTTCTTCAACGTGCTCGCCGGTGGCGACTGCCCATAACACACCGCGTCGAATCCGCAACCGATCACACATCCGTATCCCCCTCGGGGCGCTCTCACCGGAGCGCCCCCTGTTTCTAGAATCACCTCGCTTCGCGGAGTCTCACACCCATGGCTGTCTCGCTCACGCGCATCGCCTGCTCCCTGCTCGTCGCGCTGCCGCTCGCATCCGCGCCCGCCATGCCGCTCGACCTGATCGACCCCGCCTTCGACATCGCCTACCCCGACGGCGCGACCCTGACCTCCATCCAGCGTGACATCGCCCACGCCGTCGCTCTCAACGCTCGCGGCCTGCCCACCAACATGCACTTGGCCGACCCGGAAAACATGGGCGTCGTGCAAGCATGCTGGGACCCCTCTGGCCCACCGCCCACCGCCGCGGAACTCGCCGCGATGCAGGCCCTCCACACCGCCAACTTCAACCCTCGCTATCAACTCAACGGAAGCTGGTCCCCCGCGCAGGGCTCACCGGTCACCATCACCTGGAGCCTCGTCCCCGATGGTCTGAACATCCCCAGCGGCAACGGCGAACCCGCCGCAAACAGCACGCTCTTCGCGACGATGGACTCACGCTTCGCCAACCAGGGCGGACGCAACACCTGGATCGCCCAGTTCGAAGCCGTCTTCGCCCGCTGGTCTGCCATCTCCGGCATCAACTACGTCCGCGTCAGCGCGCCGGGACAGCCCTGGGACGACGGCGCGGCCTGGGGCAGCGCGGGCAACGGCACCACGCGCGGTGACGTGCGCGTCAGCAGCAAACCCATCGACGGCGGCGGTCGCGTCCTCGCGTACAACTTCTTCCCCACCGTCAGCGACATGGTCATGGACTCCGCTGAGAACTGGGCCAGCGCCAACAACTCCTTCCGCTTCCTGCGCAACACCATCGCCCACGAACTGGGCCACGGCCTTGGCTTCGCTCACGTCTGCCCCATCAACCAGTCCAAACTCATGGAGCCGTTCCTCTCCACCAGTTTCGACGGCCCCCAGCAAGATGATCTCCGCGCCGCCCACGCAAATTACGGCGACGCCTTCGAGCCCAACGGCTCCGCTGCCACCGCCTTCGATCTGGGCACACTCGCCGCTGGCGCCATCACCAACCTCGGCGCGCCACCGGCCCCCGCCATCAGCAACGGTTCCATCCTCAGCCTGACCAACTCGGGCGATCGCGACATCTTCCGCTTCCGCCTCAATGAGCCGCGCCTCGTGCGCGTCACCGCCGTCCCGGTCGGCAGCACATACAACGACGGCCCCCAAGGCGCAGGCGAAGGTGGCGGCTGCGATGCCGGCGTCCCGCAGAACTCCCTCACGGCGGCCAATCTCATCCTTACCGCACTCAACGTCGACGGCGTCACGCCCATCAACGCCGCCGACAACACCCCCGAAGGTCAGACCGAACTGCTCGCCGGCGCACTCTTCAGCCAGGGCGTCGGGTATGTCCGCGTCTCCTCCAACGCCCCGTTGGGCCCGGTGCAGCTTTACACCCTGCGTGTCGAAGTCCTCAGCCAGAGCCTCAAGCCCGTCGCCAGCGACGGCGCATTCAACGACAAGGTCGCCGTCTCCTGGCCCGCCATTCCCGACGCCACCAACTACCGCCTCGTCCGCAACACCATCAACAGTCCCGGCACCGGCCAGACCCTCATCACCACGACCGCAACCTCCTTCGACGACACAACCGCCGAACCTGGCATCAACTACTTCTACTTCCTGCAGGTCAACCAGGCCGGCGGCTCAGGCTTCCGCACCACCACCCTCGCAGGCGATGGCGAACTCGGCTTCCGCGCCCAGTCCCCCTGTTCCTCCATCGACTTCAACAACGACGGCATCTTCCCCGATGATCGCGACGTCGCCGACTTCCTCGCCGTCCTCGCCGGCTCAGGCTGCCCCGAATGCAACGGCATCGACTTCAACAACGACGGCATCTTCCCCGATGACCGCGACATCGCCGACTTCCTCAACGTCCTCGCCGGCGGCGAATGCCCCTGACCAGCCACACCTTGGCCCCGCACCCCCGCACCCGCCCCCACGCGCGATAGAATCGCCCGCATGTCCCCCACTCCCACCACCCCCTACGCCGCTGGCCAGCGCGTTCGCGTCACCCAGCAGTTGCCCCACCTGGGCAACGGTCGCCCCACGTTCAGCACCTCCATCGAAGGCACGGTGCTGGGCTTCGAGCAGATGAAGACCGGCAGTTGGTTTGCCCACAGCAAAGACAAGAAGCTCTGGCTCGACCGCCTGCAAGTGCGCAAGGACGACGGCGAGATCGTGTACGTCAACCTCGACCAGTACTCGTCGGTTGAAGTGCTGTAGAGCAGAGAACAGAGAGCAGAGAGCAGAGAACAGGAAAAGACCATCTCGGCCCACCATTCTCCGCTCTCCGCTCTCCGTTCTCCGCTCTCCGTTCTCTTCCGCCCCCTCCCCCATGTCCCGCTCCCTCGACATGATCGCGTCGGTGCGCCTGGTCGTGGGCCTTGAAGTCCACGTGGAACTGGCCACGCGCACCAAGGTCTTCGCACGCGTGGCGAGCCCTGCGCACGCAAGCGTGGGCGATGTGGAACCCAACACGCTGATCGATCCCGTGGTGCTCGCGCTGCCCGGCGCGCTGCCTGTGCTCAACAAGCAAGCCGTTGAGATGTCCATGATGGTCGGCTTCGCCCTGCGATGCTCCATCGCCGACCTCACCAAGTGGGACCGCAAGAGCTACTTCTACCCCGACTTGCCCAAGGCATACCAAATCAGTCAGTACGACCTGCCTGTGTGCTTCGACGGCAGCGTCGATCTGCCCGCCGTCGACGACAAGGGCTTCCCGGATCTCACCAAACCCTCCAAGCGCATCGGCATCATCCGCGCCCACCTCGAAGAAGACGCCGGCAAACTCCTGCACGAAGCGCCCGGCGGCTTCGCGATCGACTACTCCATCGCCGACTACAACCGCGCCGGCACGCCGCTGCTCGAAATCGTCACCCAGCCCGACTTTGACAACGCCGACGATGTCGTGCTCTTCGCCAAACTGCTCCGCAACGTCTGCCGCTTCGTGGGCGTCTCCGAAGGCGTGATGCAGAAGGGCCACATGCGGTTTGAGCCCAACATCAACTGCGTGCTCACGCTGCGCGACGGCCGCACCATCAAAACCCCCATCGTCGAAGTCAAAAACCTCAACAGCTTCAAGAGCATCAAGGGCGCCATCGACGCCGAACTGCGCGATCAGCCCGCCCGCTGGGTGCAAGACGGCCGCGAAATGGGCCCCAGCACCAAAGTCACGCGCGGCTGGGACGACCACGCCAACCGCACCTTCGTGCAGCGCGAAAAGGAAGACGCGCAAGACTACCGCTACTTCCCCGATCCCGACATCCTCACGCTGACCATCGACGATGCATGGAAGCATCGCGTCCGCGAAAGCGTCCCCGAACTGCCCATGCAGCGTTTCGAGCGCTACGTCAACGAAGCGGCGCTGGGCGTGAAGGAAGCCTTCGCGCTGGTCGAAGAGCGCGATGTCTGCTTCTTCTACGAGCAGATCGTCGATGCCATGACCCTGCAAGGCATCGAGCGCCCCCGCGCAGGCAAGGTCGCCGCCAATCTCGTCCTGCAACAAGCCTTCAAGCGCGCCAACGAGCGAAGCGTCCTCGCCAGCGAACTGGGCATCACCGCGTTGCAAGCCGCCGCCATCGGCATCCTGCGCGAGCAAGGCAAACTGGGCAACCAAGCCGTTGACGAACTCTTTGATCTGCTGTGCAACTCAGGCGAGTCATCGCCGCACAGCACACCCCAGGCCGCATTCGCCTCCGTCGAAGCCCTCGCTCGCGACAAGAACCTGCTCATCGTGCGCGACGATGCGGCCATCAACGCCGCCATCGATCAAGTCATCGCTGCCAACCCCAAAGTCGCCGACGACGTGCGCTCAGGCAAAGTCCAAGCCGTGGGCCGCCTGGTGGGTGAAGTCTTGAAACTCGCCGCAGGTAAAGGCGACGCAAAAACCGTGCGCGAAGAACTGCTCAAGCGGCTCACGCCCTGATTTACTGAACAGTCACAGGCCACACCGCTTTATAGTCCGGCCCCGCCGCATGCGTCCGCACCCGCAGCGTCCAGTCATAGCGATGGTCCACCTGACTCTTGTCACTCGTCGGCATCGCCGTCACGGGCAGTTCAAACCACGCCACGCCGCGCACCACGCCATCGCCGCTGATCACCCCGCTCGCCGTTCCGCTCGCCTGCAGCGCACTGTGCAACTCGCTCCACGCCTCGCGCTTCTTCACGCTCCGGCTCTTGCCCGACCCCGTCACGATCGACTCCGTGCACACCAGCGTCACATCCAGCGCATCCACCATGCGACCCGCCTGCACCGGCTGCTCCACCACCACCAGCAGTTTGCGGCCGCGCATAGGCCGCTCCGTGTCCATCATCACCCTCGCATCACCGAATACGCGGCTCACCCAGAACGTCCACGCACCCGCCCCCAGCGCCACCACGCCGCACGTCACGCAAAACCCTCCGATGATGTCAAACGCCGCATGCGCCCCGCTCCACCCCACCATCGCCACATAGTGCGCCCCGATCGCAATCATCATCGCCGTCCACACGCCCCCACCAATAAGCAGCGTCATCCATCGCCGCTGCAGACCCACCCCAACCGGCAGCAGCCACAGCGCAGGCGTCGCTCCCTCCACTTGCTCAGGCTCGCGCGTCCGCGCCGCCAGCAGAAACATCCCAATGCCCGTCGCCATCACGCTCACGCCCGCAATCAGGAACGTGTACGGCTCATGCCGCCATTGCTTGATCAGAAATCCCCTCTCCTCAAACCGCGGACTCACCCACACCGGCACGCGTGATCCCAACCCAAACCGTGCCACCATCGACGTCGCAGCCGTGCTGCCCGTCACCCGGTAGTCCGCCGCGTTGATCCGCCGACTCGCCTGCGTCACGCCGTTCACGTCATACGTGAACGCGATCTCCGCCCGATACCGCTTGCGGTTCTTCCGCCCGCGATACTCATGCACCCGGCTCTCCGTCACGGTGCCTTCCACCTGCGTCGCCGTCGTGTTCAATTGGTGCTGCAACCACACCGCCGGCCCCATGAAGAAGACCAGCACGCCGCCAGCCAACGCGATGATGAGCCCGACCCACCGCATGCTCGCCTCCTCCGCATTCCACCCCTTCCGCTCTCGCATACATCGACCAAACGCCGCACCCACCCGTCTTCTTCGTCTTTTCGCGCCGAGTTTGCTGGTAATTCGTCCATCCTGTGGTACATTTTCCTTGGTGCCGCCCGCCACGGCACGCTCACACGGGGAGAGCAGAGCACAAGCGTTGCAGGAGGGTCGCGCATGTTCGCGAACGTTTGTCGCCAGTTCGTCATCACATCGCTCCTCGCTGCCCGCCCCACCAGGAGCCACCCATGACCGCCTCCTTCGCAGCGTTCCCTGTTGCAGTCCCTGTTGCAGTCCCTCTCGCATTCCTTTGCGCAGCCTCCGCATCACTCGCTCAGACCTTGCACGTCTTCCCGCGCCCGTCGCAGACAACCTCCATCACCGTGAGCGCCGTTTCCAACACCGGAGTCATCACAGGCACATACAACCAGGGCGCGCTCGACCGCTTTGTCTATCGCTGGAACCCCACCCAGCTTGACAACCCCTTTGTTTCCTTGCCCTCTCCCGGTCCCGGCGCGACAGTCACAGGCATTGCCGCAGCATCAGGCCAGACGCTCCTCGCCAACGTGCCACCCCTGAGTGCCAGCACGTGGAATGGCGCCACCATCACCAGCCTTCCCGCCCTCCCCGACGAATACATCCCAGCCCAGCCCGTCAACCAGCGCCTCCGGCTCGCAGGCATCACCGCAGACGGCTCGCGCGTCTTCGGTTCCTACTCCCACAACGACTCCATGCCCCCCGGCCTCGCCTATTACTCCATTCCCTGGACCTGGTCCGCTGCCACAGGCTACACCCAACTCCCCACACCGCCCGCCGATCGCCCCATGCCCATCGGCGGGCCCTACGGCGTCCTCGTCAACAACTCTCGCAACGGCCAGCACGCCGCGGGCTTCGCCAGTTCTACTTCCATCCGGTCCTTGCCCACCACCTGGAGCCTCGGACCCCTCGGCTGGTCCTACACCACACTTCCATTTCCAACCGACGTGCCAGGCACCATCGTCACAGACACGTTCGACTTCGGTCACAACACCGTCTCCGCCATCAGCGATGACGGGCGCATCGCCATCGGTTCCGTTCGCTATCGCGACAGTGCCAGCAACACGCTCTTTCTCGACGTGCGCTGGGTGGACGGCGTCGTCACCCACACACGCCTCAACGGCCGCATCACCGACACCGCGCAATCCGCCCAGATGACCGCCGACGGTTCCCTCATCCTCATCGATAGCCGCACCAACTCGTCGCTCATCTGGAACGCTGACGGCTCCACCACCCCCCTGCGTTCATACCTCGAGTCTTTTGGCGTCACCTTCCCCAGCGATGCAACTTTCTGGTCTGTCTCCATGTCCGCGGACGGACGCACCTTCGCCGGCCTCCTGACCGCGCCCAGCCAAGGCTGGACATCCAGCCACCCCTGGACAGTCACCATCCCCTCCCCCGCCGCTCTCCCGCTCCTCGCCATTTCGCTCCTCGCAGCCCGCCGCCGTCGCCACTGAAACCCCCGTCCCCGCCACATCGCCCGCCCTCCCACCTACCATCCCGACCTATGGCGTGGATCACCAAGAACTCCGGCGGCATGCAAATCGAGCGGCGCGACGAGCCCTACCTCTCGCAGGCCATGAAGGACAAGCTCTCGCGCGACGTGCTGCCTCGCTACGAAAACAAAATGGGCGCACTCATGCCCTGCCTCCACGCCGTCCAGCACGAATACGGCTGGATTCCCCATCAAGCCATGATGGAAATCGCCGCCTTCCTCAGCATCAAGCCCGCGGATGTCATCGACACCGCCACCTTCTATGAGGAATACTGGCTCAAGCCCAAGGGCAAGTACCTCATCCAGATCTGCCGCTCCATCGCCTGCGAGTTCTGCGGCCACGAGCAGATCACCAGTGCCGTCCGCGAAAAGCTCGGCATCGAGCCCGGCGAAACCACCGACGACGGCCTCTTCACCCTCATCGAGCTCGAGTGCCTCGGCAGTTGCGACACCGCCCCCGTCGCCCTCATCAACGAAAACCTGCACGAGCGCCTCACGCCCCAGCAGATCATGTCGCTCATCGACGAATACAAGAGCGGCAAGCACGACGGCCATCACCACTGATCATCACTGATCCAAGCGGCGCCCCCGCTTCGTCACGTGCCTCGCAAAGCCGATCGCCCACACTCCGGACACTGCGCCAGTTTCCCCAGTGTGTACCCACACTGCGCACATCGCCCGCGCGACGTCCGTGATCGCTCACGCACGCGCACAAACGCCGCATGACCTCCGGCCAGGAGCAGCGCAAGACAAACCACATTGCCCGCCCACGCCATGGGACGCATCCGCGTTGGAATCACGCGAACAGCGCCATACCACGTCCGCGGCTGCACAGGCTGCATCACAATCCCACCCGACACACGGACCCAACCGTCCGCCGGAACTTCCCGTCGCCCGTGTGTCTCGATGCTCCACGTCCAACTCCGCCAAGGCAGCCCCACCAATCGCTGCTCGGTGTGGCTATCACGCCGCGCCGTGTCTGCGAACGCCGTCCACGTGAACCAATCCTGCGGCAGCGTCGTGCCCTCGCCACGAACAGACGCGGCACCTTCTGGCCGCAACCGTCCCCACGCAAACGCATCACCATGCACGAGGCTCCGCGAATATCTCACCCAGTACGCGCTGTCACCTTCACCGCGCTTCGCACCCGTCGCAAACGCTCGCGAGCGATCCGGAATCAATCGACACCCCTGCACCAGCCCGATCGCGTAATCCACAACGATCGCCAGACAGACAACCGCCACGACGCGACGCCACACATGTTGTGCTCGAAAGTGCCGCACGAACCTCTCATCTCGCAGACGCAATCATCGTATTGAACACCCCACCCCCTCATTTTCGCTTTGTTGCTTTCTACCTCCCCCACTTTCTGCAACTCACCCCCACGCCCCCCGGTACACACAGCATCGACCAGGAGTTTCCCCGATGCTGTCACGCCGCCGCCGCGCTTGGATTCCCGCCTCCTTCCCGCTGCTTCTGACATCGCTGGCCTGTGCCCAGTGCCCGCTCGGACTAACAAACCTGGGCCAACCCGTCGGCCTGACCGACGCACCCGTTGCCGCCACGTTGCACGACTTCGACGGACCCGGTCCGCTCTCGCCCGAACTCTTCGTCGCCACACGCTCCAACCTCAACGCCTGGAACGGCACAAGCTGGCGCCCCTTCGGGAGCGGTATCACTTCGTCCGCACAGGTGCGCCTCGCGTCGCATGACTTCGATGGCTCAGGCCCCGACGCGCCGCGCATCGTCGCCGCCAACACCAATCCCTTCACCATCTTCGCCTACGACGCCTCCGGCGCGTCCATAGGCATTCCAGGCGGCTTTAACAACCAGATCCTCAGCCTGCTCTCCTTCGATCAAGACGGCCCAGGGCCAGCCGCCGCGCAGCTCATCGCCGCCGGAAGGTTCACGTCCATCTCCATCCCCGGCTCTCCGACGCGCAATCGCATCGCCTCGTGGAATGGCACCACGTGGAACGCGCTGGGCGCGGGCCTGAGTTCCGACGTGCAGACCCTCGAACTCTGGGACACCGACGGCGATGGCCCACTCCCCGCCCTGCTCGTCGCAGGCGGGCGCTTCACAGGACCGAGCTTGGGCCAGCTCGGCGTAGCGACTTGGAACGGCACAGCTTGGACCTATCTCGCCTTCCCCTTGAACACCAGCGTCAACGAAGTGCGCGACTTGACGACATGGGACCACGACGGCGTACCGACTACTCCGCGCCGACTCGTCGCCGTCGGTTCGTTCAACCAGTCGACACCGTCGGGCTTCCGCAACATCGCCATGTGGACTGGCACATCGTGGACCAACATCGGTACACCCAATCCTCTCTCCGCAGTCGACAGCGTGACCACCGCCGCCTCGCCCGCGCTTGCCGCGCCCGCGCGCCTCATCATCGCTGGCGCATTCAGCATCGCCGCCCCACTCACGTCAATCTCAGGCGTTGCTGTCTTCGAGAACAACGCATGGCAGCCGCTCGGCTCGGGCTTCATGCCCCAACCCGGCATGAGCGTCGTGATCGATGCGACGACACCCACCAATCGCATCACCGTGCTGGGGCCATTCACCCAAACACCCGCTGGCACGCCCGTCAACTACGCCGCCCAGTGGACCGGCTCCGCATGGCGCAGCATGCCCGATACCGCCGACGCCAATCTGGCCTTTCCAGTGCGCTTCGCCATTGATCTCGTGACCCCCACAGGCGAGCGCGCCATCGTCGCCGTCACCGACACAGGTTCGCTTTCGCGTCTCTACCGGCGCACCAGCGCAGGCTGGCAGTTCCTTGCGGAGGTACCGACTGTCACCAGCGCCGTGAAGTGGACCCCTCCCGGCGTAACCCGCCCGCAGATCGCGCTGGCCGCCGCAAGCAACATCATCACCACCGATGGCCTCTCAACCACGACGCTGACCACGATCCCCGGCGCAACCGACACGCGCCTTGCCGTGCGCAACACGCCCGACGGCCAGCGCCTCATTGCGTCGGGAAACCAGCGCATCTACACCATCACACCCTCCGGCGCATTGCAGCAACTCGGCGGCCTGTTCAACGTGTCCGCCAGCTCACTGACCGCGTGGGATCACGACGCTAACCCCGCCACGCCCGACCACATCCTCGCAGCGGGCGGCTTCACAACAATCGCGGGCCAGCTCTTCCCGCGCGTAGCACGCTGGAACGACACAGCATGGGTCACCATCGGCGCTATCGAGGCCAATCAACCCGCCAACGTCAACCCCGCCGAGTTCATCAGTACGTGGAATCACGATAACAACCCTGCCACGCCCAACGTGCCCGTCTGCCTCGGCGCGTTCCAGTTCGCCAACCCCAGCAACACCGAGGTCCGCGGCCTTGCACAGTGGACTGGCTCGCAGTGGGCCCCCATGCCCACCGGCCGCCCGTGGACCATCGGCAGCCCCGCTCTGCTCGATGAATGGGACCGCGATGGCACAGGTCCGCTCGCGCCCGAACTCGTCACTGTCTCAGGCGGCCAAGTCTGGTCACTCTCTTCGCAAGGTGCTTGGCAGCCGCTGAATGGCGACGCCACCAGCCTCTTCGCCGTCGTGGGCATCGTGAGCGATCCGGTCCGCCCCAACCAGCCCGATGTGCTGTTTGTTTCGCGCCGCTGGAACTTGCAAGTTGATCCTAACTCACCCGCCGCCGCGCTGTTCGTGGGCGCATGCCGCGAGTGTGACTCCATCGACTTCAACAACAACCAGATCTTTCCCGAAGACCAGGACATCATCGACTTTCTCGCCGCACTGACAACCCCGCCATGCCCCACCTGCTCCGACATCGACTTCAACAACAATCACATCTTTCCCGAAGATCAAGACGTATTCGACTTCTTCAACGTGTTCGCAGGTGGCGCCTGCTCCTAAGCCATCCTGACACCGGCACGCCACGCGCCAACACCTCTACGCTCCCCCCGTGCGCTTCCACGGCCTGCTCATCGCACGCGATGAAGGCGACATCATCGCCCAGACGCTCACCCACCTGCTTACCTGGTGCGATTGTCTACACACCGACCGCATCATGCACAACTTCACCCGCCGCGAGAAGTAGACTCATGACAAAGACGAACGCAACCAGAACCAGTCATGACAAGCGGAGCCGTACTCCAAGGTCAACACACAAGCTTGCACTCGGTACAATCTTCTCGAAGCTCCGATGAAAAAGACTTCCTTTCAAGATGGTGACGTCTTCGCACTGCCGCTCAAACCCGAATTCGGCGGCGGTTACGCGTGCGTTGTCGTTCTACGCAAGGCGGTCCGTGCTCACAAAGTCATTCTCGGTGGCATCGTGAGGCGTTGGCGTAATCGGCCCAAGTGGGAAGACGTCAGGAACCTGCAGCCTGGTGAACAAATCCTCATCCAATTATGCGTGAGCAACGACGAATTGCGCAATGGCAAGTGGCACCGTCTGGGACCCCTCGAGGACTTTTCTTACGAGAAGTGGCCAACGCCCGCCACGTATGACGAGGGTTGGGTTTCAACACTCGCGACGCCGGATACGTGGTGGTTTCCAATGCCAGCCGAGAAGATCGAACTTCCGCGCAAGATCCGAAAATACCTGCTCAATCGAATGTCGCTGCCGCACTCACTGGCAGAAGGGATGGAGTGGGCTATGGGCATGGTCTTGGAACAACGCAGCACGCCGCATTGGGAGTGGCAAAGTGAACTCATGCCATTCACGCCGGAACATCGAGCCGCATGGGCCTTCGTCAATGAACAGATGTCAACGCCGGTAAAGCGCTCTTACGCCCGGCGGCGGAGCCGATGAACCCAAAGGTCGGAATTCATCGAGAGGACACTCGACCCACCTTGGCGGTCGCGTGTTTGACGAACTGATCCCTCAGCACACGCTGATGCCACCAACTTGGTCCCGCTGTTCAATCCCAGCAGCTCACCCCCGCATTTTCACTTTATCGTTTTTCGCTTTATCGCTTTCTACGCTTCCCCCGTGCGCTTCCACGGCCTCCTCATCGCCCGCGATGAAGGCGACATCATCGCCCAGACGCTCACCCACCTGCTCACCTGGTGCGATTGTCTCCACGTCTTCGACTCCGGCTCTTCCGACAACACCTACGACATCGTGCAGGACTTCGCCCGCCGCGAGAAGTCGCGCGTCATTCCCTTTGGCCAGGCCCGCACCATCTTTTCGCCCACGCACCGCGCCAAAATGTTCGAAGCGCTGCGCCACACCTTTCGCGCAGGCGACTGGATCGCCCGCCTCGATGCCGACGAGTTCTATCACATCTCACCCGCAGACTTCATCGCCAGCCGCCTGCGCTGGCCGGCCGGCCGCATCTTCGCGCGCCACTACGAGTTCGTCATGACGCGGTCCATGTTCGCCGCGCTCGACGCCGACCCGATGCTCGCCGCCCGCCACGCCGCAGGCATCCAGTCCGGCGCTCGCGTCTATCTTCCCGACACTTCCATGTGGTACGAGACGCGCCTGGTCAAGTTTCGCCGAGGCATGCGCTGGGGCAAAGCCCAGCCCGTCCCCTTTGATCCCGGCCTCCCCGCCTTCGAGCGCATCCCCGTGCGCCACTACCGCTGGCGCTCGCCCGCGCAGATGCGCGCCCGCCTCCGCCTGCGTCTCATCCAGGCCAAACTCGATATCCATGGTGACCACTGGCTCCGCGACCAACTCGACCACTGGCTCCACGCCGACGACGACCCGCGCCTGCGTCTGTGGGACGGCCAGTCCGACCTGCCCCACTTCCAAGACCTCCGCCACCTCGAACATCCGAAAAAACGCCTCCTGCGCAACATCTATTACCGCCTCGGCCTGCCCTCTTTGCGTGACTTCACCCGCCATGGCTGGCCCGCCCACGAGGACTTCCCCCCCGATCCAACACCCCTTCCAGACATCCTCGCCGACAAGTCCGCCGCACCTGTCGCGCAACCCTTCAATCCCGAAACATCGCCGCAGCCCGTGCGAATCATGCACACATGAGGCTCGTCGCTCTCATCCTGCTTGCTCTGTGCTTTGCTGGCATCCCTCGTGCCGCTGCGCAGTCTCCCGCGCCGCGCGATGCCGACAACACCCTCCCACGCCGCGTCTGGCTCGGCGCGGGATTCGGCCCGCGCACTCGTGAAGAGCTCGCTCTTCCCGACTCCCAACTGCTCATCAGTGAAGTCGCCCCGGGCGGCACCGCCGCCGCCGCAGGTGTCCACGTTGGCGACATTCTCCTCGCCATCAACGACACCCCGCTCAAGAACTGGAACGAGATCGCTCCACTCCTGCGCATCCCCAAACCCGGCGACAACGGATTCGTCACCGTCCGCCGCGATGACAAACCCCTCCGGCTTGCCGTCACCTGGGTCAGCACGCCCCTGGAAACCATCGCCGGCGCGACAGTCCGCTACAGCACGCTTGACGCTCCCGCGGGCTACACGCTTCGCACCATCATCGCCGCTCCCAACCGCCCCGCCACCGATACCCGCCGCCTGCCCGCCTTCCTCTACGTGCAAGGCCTCGCCTGCTCCAGCATCGACCGCCCGACGATGAACGGCCTGCCCGACGTCGAACTGCCGCGCGAACTGGCCGCCAACGGCTTCCTCACGCTCCGCGTCGACAAGCCGGGCCTGGGCGACAGCCAGGGCCCGCCCTGCGATCAGATCACCTTCGCTGAAGAACTCGATGTCTACCGCGCCGCCTTCGACAAACTCGCCTCACTCCCCGAGGTCGACCCTTCGCGCGTCTACATCTTCGGCTACTCCTTCGGCGGCGTCTTCGCCCCCTTCATCGCGGAAGGCAAGAACGTCGCGGGCATCGCCGTCTACGGCACCCACGCTCGCACGTGGCTCGAGTACGAACTCGAAAACACCCGTCGCCAGATGACCGTGCTGGGCGAAAGCCCCGCCACCGCCAGCGAGCGCCTCCAGCATGTGGGCTCGTTCCAGAGCATGCTGCTGCTCCGCAAGATGACGCCCGCCGAAATCTTCGCCGAGCGACCCGACCTCAAGTTCGAAGCCCCGCTGATGGACGACACGCATCAATACGGCCGCCACGCCCGCTTCTTTCACGAACTGCAGGAACGCAATATCGCACAGGCATGGCAGAACTTGGTCGCGCCCAACGTGCTCGCGCTGCACGGCGAGTACGACTGGGTCAGCAGTCCCGAAGACGCCGAACTCATCGCGCGCATCGCGACCAACGCCGAAGGTCAGGGCGAGATGCAATCACTGCCGGGGCTGGACCACGGCATGACGCGCCACGATTCGCTGGCGGAGAGCGTGACCAACTTCGCCAAGGGCGAATGGACGAGCATCGTCATCAACACGCTGCTCAACTGGACCGACCGCACGCAGCGTCGCCCGGCCCGCAAGCCGCTGCCGCCCGCGCCCTGATCACGGGTCCACGTACACCGCGTAGCGCATCATGCCGCCGCACTCTGAGCAGGCGTTGCCGGGTGGTGAGCCGCGCATGTCGTACATGCATGTGGCGCACATCTCGCCCACGCCCGGCTGCGGGCTGCCGTGGCGTTCGAGCACGCCCAGCCTGCTTCCCTTCATCGCGGCGAGCACTTCGATTCCTCCGCCCAGCAGCACCGAGCAGGCCGTGATGACCAGTGACGCGTTGCGGCTGCCCAGCCCGCTGGCGAACATGCTCGCGCCGACGATCCCAGCGCCGATCAGGATGCCGATGGGCACGGCCCGCAGCGAAATGGGAAATCGCCTCGCGGCATCACGAGCCGCCGACTGCACGCCGCGCCATGACAGAAACCACGCCATCAGTCCGAACAGCAGGCACGCGGCGGCCGCGCCGGCGCTCATGGCGTGTCTCCACAACTGAAGGCACAGACCGCCGATGATCCCGAAGATAAGCGGCGTGAGCGTGAGGCCCACCAGAAACCCCAACCCGCCGTTGGCGATGGTCGCCGCCAGTTGCCGACCATGAAACACCAACATGACGCACCCCTTTCCGTCGCACTAACTGCATTTGAGGCCGCTCATGGCGGCGATGACCTCGGCACGTTCGGGCATGCTGGGGATCGCGCCGTGCTTGGTGGTGGCCAGGCTGCCGGCGACTGATGCGGCGATGGCCGCTTCCTCGACGAGGCGGAACTCGTTGGGATCGCGCTTGCGGATGGCCTCGTGCACGCCGGCCCACCAGGTGGCGAGTGCGCCGCAGAAGGCGTCGCCCGCGCCGACGGCGTCGATGCTCTTGACGGCGGCGGGCGGGACGCGGCGGGGGCGGCCCTTGTGCGCGAGAATCGCGCCGTGCGAGCCGAGAGTGAGCAGCGCGGTGGGCGGGCCCATGTCGGGCAGGCGCAGGGCGAGGCGCGCGGGGTCGAGGTTGGCATCGAGACCCATGATGCGGGCGGCTTCGGACTTGTTGACGACCAGCACGTCGATGAGCTTGAGCAGATCGGCGGGAAGGACGCGGGCGGGCGCGGCATTGAGAATCACGGCGCGGCCGCTGCCTTTGGCGATTTTCGCCGCGGCGATGACGGCGGCGTTGGGGATTTCGAGCTGCATGAGCAGCACGTCGGCCATCTCGATTTTGCCGCGATGCTGTTCGATGAGTTCGACGGAGACTTCGGCATTCGCGCCGGGGGCGACGACGATGGCGTTTTCGCCGCCTTCGGCGACGGTGATGAGGGCGAGGCCGGTGGCGGCCTGGGCGCGGGTGTCGACGCCGGAGATGTCGAGTTTCTCGCGCTCGAGGGCTTCGCGCACTTTGAGGGCGTGCTGGTCGAGGCCGACGCAGCCGATGAGGCTGACTTCGGCGCCGAGGCGTGCGGCGGCGACGGCCTGGTTGGCGCCTTTGCCGCCGGCGTAGGTGCGATAGCCGCCGCCGAGGATGGTTTCACCGGCGAGGGGAATGCGGGGCGTGCGGATCACCAGATCCATGTTGAGGGAACCCACGACGCAGACGCGCGGCGTGGCCGAGGGCGATTGGTCCATGGTGCAGTTTAGAAGCCAGAGCGCGGCGCGCATCGGGCGAGAGAGATTGGCGGAGAACTTGAGAAAAAGGGTGATTTTTTCTCGAGGCGGGACACATGAGGTGGGGCTATGCAGAATTTTCGACGATTGTCGAGGTGTGGGGCTCAACCACCCCCGGGGGCGGTTCCGATAGTCACGGGGGAAAGTACCCGCTGCTTTTGTCCGGCAATCGGTCGATCGCTCGACCCCGGCGGCAGCCACGGAGATTCGCATATGCAACGCAAGACCATCGCTTCGCTTCTTCTCGCCGCCGCCGCTGTCACGGGTTTGGCCATCGCGCAGGACACGACTCCGGCGACGACGCCTGGCAAGGACCTGATCAACAAACCCAAGGAAGTGATCAAGGACGCGGAGGAAGTGGCGAAGAAGAAGGCAGCGCAGGCTGAAGAAGCCGCGCAGAAGGCGGCCGAGCAGGCCGGACAACAGGCTGAGCAGCAGGCGGTTGATCCGAACGATCCGATGGCGATGTGGACGAAGGCGAACATGCCGACGAAGGAACACGCGCAACTGATCGCGGACATGCTGGGCGAGTGGACGGTGGAGAACGAAGTGACGTTCGCCCCCGGCGCGCCGGTGGAAAAGAGCACGGGCACGGCGAAGTGTGAACCGATCTTCGGCGGTCGCTTCGTGAAGATGGACTACGACGGCAACATGATGGGCCAGCCGTTCAAGGGCTTCAGCCTGTGGGGCTACAACACGCCCAGCGGGAAGTTTGAGAGCACCTGGATCGACTCGACCAGCGTGGGCATGATGTACAGCACGGGCGTCAAGCAGGCTGACGGCAGCATCGAATGGACGGGCACGTGGGTGGACCCCATCACCAAGGAAACCAAGACGAGCCGGTCTGTCACGAAGATGACGGACAAGAACACGATGGTGTACGAAGCGTTTGACAAGACGACCGACGGCACCGAGTTCAAGATGATGACTGTGACCTACACGCGCGTGAAGGGCATGGGCGCTGAAGGCACGAAGTGAACGTGACGACAACGTGAAGTTTGCAACAGGCGAGATGAGAGTCTCGCTTGTTGTGTTTTTTGGGGGTGAAGGCGCGGCATTCGGAGGGGAAGGCGCGGCATTCGGCATTCGTGATTCGGCATTCGTGGTGGGGGCGTCGGGGGGGACGGCGAGGCACATGGCGATGGCGGGTTCGGCGGCCCAGCGTTCGATTTCGAAG
>VYMG01000158.1_pt1 | contig 24468 bp, 17 predicted proteins | sample 5115261 | NCBI WGS metagenome assembly VYMG01 (sample SAMN12291781, study PRJNA351875) | freshwater metagenome | isolation source: freshwater lake | place: USA: Michigan, Wintergreen Lake | collected 2013-08-08
CCCATTTTCTCAAAAGCCGGCTCATGCAAATGGTTTTTCCGATACCGCATTGATGCTTGCGAGGGCTGATGCTCTTGAGTTTAAGGAAATTGAACAGCAGAAAAAGCAAAGAGAATCATTGGTTATTGCATATAAGTATTTAGCCACTCCGACAACTATGGTTATGTATGCACCTATGCATCATCAGAACATTCTCACAAAAACATTCCGGTTACTGGATGCTCACATTCAATGGGGAAGCGAAGCAGCTCCCGATTTGCACTCAGTGCAGCCTAATATCGCATTGAAAACAGATAGCTACAGTGGGGCAACAATAACCGTAAAATCCTATGGTATGGATTATGCCTTAACCATAAAGAAGCTCGTGAAGGGCTTATGCTATGATGGAGTTATTGCCATCTATGTTCAATTGCCACTCTCAGACCCTATAACGCAATCAGCTATTATAGAAATGGAGAAAATAGGATTCTTCTATTGCGGCAGTATGCCCGGCTCGAATGGGAACAATATCTTCATTATGCAATACCTGAATAATTATCCCTTCGACTATAGTGTATTGCGATTAAATTCCGACTTCGGGAAAGAGTTAGCACTGTATATAGAACAAGATTTTCAACGAATTAATACAATCTTATGAGAAAACTGGCATTGGTAATTTTTTGCGCACTCTGCGTCATTGGCTGCAGCAAAACACCGGAGTTTTATGGTAAAGAGCCTTTTGTGCAATCGGCAGCATTAACAGTAAGTCAAGCATTGGAACCAACGAATTTCCATCAGAATATTGCTGTGAAAGCAACAGTAAAAACTGTGTGTAAAACAGAAGGGTGCTGGACAATCCTTACCGACGGCAAACAAACAATGCGTGTTGTTTTTGCTCAAGGCAGATTTGCATCACCCATGGATACTGAAGGAAAAACGGCAATCGTTGAAGGACAGATTGAACCAACAATTGTAAGTGAAGAAGATGCTCGTATTTATGCAGAGCAAGCAGGTTTGAAAGAAAACATGATAAAGTCACTTATTGGTGAACAACGTGTTCCAATTTTCACTGCAGAGTCTTTGCGATTCGAATAAGAGTTCTTGCGATTATTTCGTAAAATGGAATGTGCTTTTACCATGAATTTATGATAAGTTTTGATATTGTCTTTGAAAGAAGGTATATACATGCCGCTTTCTTAATAATTTTGTAAAATTTTTTTCCTCACGTGCCCAAAGGGTATTTTATGAAAATCTTTCGATTATTTGTAAACGTTGCTTGCGCTCTATTGTGCGCAACGGTTACGCTTTTCTCTCAAACCAACCCCACCCCGTATGATTTGTCATTGGGTGATTATTCACTTTTGGCTTGGTCGCCGACGAATGCTGCGGGCGTTTTTCCTCCGGGGATGCGTTTCCATCGTACTGCGAATGGCAGTGCAGTTGATCCCGGGTTAAGCACAGATTTGCCGGCAGATTATACACTTGCCTATAACTTAACGGGCGGTGTGCGCATCAATGGACTTGATAATGACGGATTCGGTATTGTTAATACCAGCAGCACAACAAATGGTCAGCTTGGCGCAGCCGTGCTTGCACTCAATTGTGCAAATCGCTCGAATGTGACGGTGAGCTGGTTAGGTGGCACTCTTACGCAAGGTGATGGTAATCCCACGCCTCGTGAATATGCCATCCGTTTGCAGTATCGCATTGGTACTACGGCGGCATGGACTGATGTGCCGGGACCAATCGAATATACATCAGCCGGAAAAACAAATGGACATACACAAACATTCAGTACCGTATTGCCAATAGCAGTAAACAATGAACCCGTTGTGCAATTGCGTTGGAAATATTATTCGGCAGCAGCGAATAGCGGTGGTCAGCGTCCTCGCTTGCGTTTGGATGACATCGTGGTGACAAGTACTTCCGCATTTGGTACACCCACAGCATTAAGAATTACTTCCATCACCCCAAGCTCACCTTCCTCAACAAGCACATTCGCTGTGACTGTACAATCTGTGAATGCTTTGGGTAATCCTGTGAATGTGCCAACGGCAACATCATTTTCTCTATCACGCTTTGCGGGTACGGGTACTTTAGCCGGAACATTAACAGGCACAATTCCGGCAAATCAAAATTCAGTAATTGTTAGTGGGGTAAGCTATAATGTGGCGGAAAGTGGTGTGATTATTCTTGCAACGCGTACTGCCGGTGAGTTATTGACTGATGGACAAAGCGCGCCATTTACAGTCACCCAAGGAGCAACGCAAACTGCTTTAATTGGCATTCAAACCAAAGGATATATTGGAAAAACATTTCAGACATTTACTGTTGAAGCACGCAGACAAGATAATAGTGTTGATCCAAATTACACAGGCAATGTCACCGTCACTGTGGCAAGCGGTACAAATTCTGTTGTCGGTACATTGACCAAACCATTAGTGAATGGAATTGCAACATTTAATGATATTCGTTTTTCTGCTGCGGGTACTTATACCTTACGCTTTGCAACAACAGGGTTAAGTTCCACAGATTCACCGCCCATTACCATCAATCCTCGCATTACGATGCAAGATGTGATAATTCCACAAGTGGTAAAATCTACGTCTAATTTGACTCGTGTGCCGGCTTATGCTTTAGTACGTTTCGATAATCTCTTCCCCAATACGACATATCGTTTCATGACTTCGGGTTTAGAAAATCGTACTCTGATTACCTTTGGTGCAGGCAATAATCTCCATTATTCTGCCGAGACCAATTCTTTCAATTATTCCTCCAATAAGACATTAACGTCAACCTCCGTTCCGCCGGATTATTCAACCTTTATCACAGGTCCGGGTGAAACATCCAAATCAGTATGGATTAATATTCTCGCAACAGGCAATACACGCTTTGCAGAAGGTAATTCTATGTGGTGGAGAGTCTTTTTATCCGATATCGTCGGAGGCACACCTGACACATTAACGACAATTGGGAGCAGCCGATGCGTTGAATTCGGTTCTTCAACCACACAAGCAACAGGTATTTTTGACTCGCAAAGTGGCGCGACACCTAAAAATATTATCTGTCTCTATAATAATGAAGAGGGAACAGGTAATCCCGTGGCAACTGCATTGGTGCAAGATGATGGTACGGTGATTTTCCGCACTTTCGGAACAAATAATGTCGTAACAACCAAAGCCGTTGATTTTTATGAAGCATTAGATCAAGTCGCGGGAAGTTGGGTTACACTCATTCCCAATAATTTAACAGGCGGCATTAAGCGCGTCGAAGAACGCCGCTTATCCGATGGTGAGATTGTACGTTTTTATACAGATGCCGATGGTGTATGGTCAACCGTTAATACCGTCAGAACATCATCCGGTATTACAGCTATTGATTTCCGCACGCCTCAATTGACCGTTACTTCGCCGACAGCAGGGCAGGCAATATGCGCACTCACCGACCAACAAATTCGTTGGACTTCACGTGGTGTGAGCAATGTGAAAATTGATATTACACGCAACGGAACCGGATTCTCTCCGATTGTTGCTTCCACCGATGGTTTTGCGCAACTTTATGATTGGTTTATTACGCATGCTGAAAATGATGGTTCAACCTATCAAGTGCGTGTTACCGACAATGAACATCCTATGGTGAGCGGTTTATCCCAACAATTCTCTATCACATTACCGCCTCGATTATTATTCCAGCCAATTTCACAAAACAAATGTATTGGCGACACTATTCTTTTGCGGGTTGGTACAGAAGGAACGGCAACGGCATATCAATGGTTCAAAGATGGTCAGCCATTAACTGGCGCAACAACAAATGTCTTGCGTATCCTTTATGCAAGAGAAACCAATACAGGAAAATATCAAGTCCGTGTGTCCGGTACATCCATCTGTGGCGATATATGGTCTGACACTGCAATCGTCTATGTCACTCCCGAGCTAACCATTCTCAAACAACCACAAGATGCTGTTGCACAATTAGGCAAAACACTTTCTCTTTCTGTGGAAGTCATGGGTACGGACAAACATAAATATCAATGGTTCAAAGGTAATGTTGCCTTGCAGAACAGCACACGCATTTCCGGCGCACAAACCCCGAATTTGATTATCCGTGAGTTCAAAGCTACTGATAATGGCACTGACTATTTCTGCCGCATTTTTGCCGAAGGAAATTGTCAAATCAAAGATACTCGTCGAGTGAATGTAGGTCCTTCATCCATTACTTTGGCAACGCAACCCGACACATTGGTTGCTGCATGCGAAGGGCAACCTTTCACCATGCGTGTTACCACCACTACCGTTCCTGCTGATTTACCATTGCGCTTCCGTTGGTTCAAAGGCAATACAGAATTAACAGACGGTAATGGCATAACAGGTGCCACGACCAATACTATAGCATTTGCAAACTCATCCGCAGCAATCGCCGGAATTTATACCGTAAAAGTAGAAGCATTATCAGGCAATGCCACAAATCAATCGCACAATATTCGTGTGGTGCTTGGCGATAAACCGCGTTTTGTTATTCAGCCGCGTTCACGTGAGGTCTGTGCCGGAGAATTATTCGTTCTCAATGCCGACGCAATTTCCAATTCGCTCATGGAATATCGCTGGATACGCAATGGAGTGCTTTTACCCGACAGAACTAATTCTTTTGCATTACAATTCGATACTGCCGGTCGCCAATACTTCTATCGTTGTATTGTCACAACCGAATGTGGAAGCGACACATCGGACTTATGCACAATCACAACAACGGCATTGCCAACCATCACACAGCAACCGCCAAAAACATTGGCAATAGAGCAATCAAAATATGGTCGTTTGACAGTCGGTGCATTTGCCTCTCGAGCATTGCGCTATTCGTGGGTCAAAGACGGCAAAGCCATCGAAGGCAATAATTCTCCCGTTTTAGAAATTGCCATCGCAACCAAAAAAGATGAAGGCAAATATTGGGTGAATGTGATAGGGGATTGCGATACTCTACGCAGCGACACAACCATCGTCACCGTCACTGCGCCATCATCGCTTACCGAAGAAGAAACACAACGATTTGTCACGCTCACGCCCAATCCGGCACATTCCTTTGTCACAGTATTCGTGAATCCTTTGCTCAAACCATCCGCAATGCGTATCACTGATATGATTGGCAAAGAAATCATGCGCTTTGATGCTCAACAAATCAGCGAATCCATGCAAATAGATGTGCAGAACTTTATGTCCGGTCAATACTGGATTACCCTTCAATCCGACCAAGGCATTCTTGTCTTGCCATTGCATATCATGAAATAAAACACTTAGCAAAACTCTCATAACAAAGCTCATTGTCACACAGGCAATGAGCTTTTTTTATTAGCTAATGATAACTGATAACAAAAATTCTTAGGTGTTCGTGTTGTTGCATTGGTTAATCAGCCGGTATTTGTTTCTGTAAAAACTATTGCTGTTTCAAAACATGTATTCAACTATCTTGTAATAGTGTAGTTAACTTCAGATAATCAATTTTAGAATGATGTCTCGGATCAAACGGGAATGAATCCAAATATCGAATCTCATCATATTCGAAACCGGACACATTATCTATATTAAAGGAGTCTGTTACGCACAAAGCAAGCAACAACGTATTATTAACAAGCAATAGAGTTCCAAATTTGACACCATTGATATTTTTAAGATAATTTTCAACAACAAAAGGATAATAAGTTTTGTTGTTGTGATGAATAATTTGGGATACTCTTCCGGTCAAAAACAAATTGCCGGAAATGTCAATATAGCCACTATCGCCTGTGCGATGCCATACATTTTTGTCTGTAACAATTTTGTTTTCAACAATTGCCTGATGATTATGTAAGTACGATTTGTTTACGGTATCGCCACATACTATGATTTCACCAATGCATCCTTGTGATAGTTCCAGTTTATCTAAATCATCTTCCGAAACCTGTGGAGGTACATCGTCAGGAATAATTTTAAGTTGAATAGATTGAACAGGTTTTCCCACTTGAACGCCAAAATTATTTTTACTGTTTATAAGCTCATCTGCATAACAATGACTAATTGGTTCGGCTTCAGTTGAACCATATACTACTGTAAACAAAGCATTACTAAAAACATGTACTATTTTTTCAGCATCTGAAGAAAATATGGCTGCGCCACCGGATATAATATACTTTAGATTGGAAGTACGATGTTTAGATTCAGCCATTTTTAGCAGATAAAAAGGAGAAGTGATAATGCAGTCTATACTATACTTGTTTATGAGAGATAATATTTTATGTGCATCAAAACCGGCGGAATTTTTAGTGTTAAACTTCGCTATAAAAGAAGTGATGCCCAAACCAAGATTAAGCAATAACACAATCGGTAACGTGGTCATTATAAATGTGCCTCTTATGAGAGGAGTAAGTTCATCGAATTGTGATTTCAAAAAAGCGTGACTACGCTCTACTGCTTTAGGAATACCGGTGCTGCCTGTAGTAAATGTAATTAAAGCCGGATCAGATGAAATAGTATTTTCGATATGGTGCTGATCAAAATTTAATATCATCGTGTTATGACTTAAAAATATCGGGATAGATCTTATGCCTTTCACAAATAATCCTGCTATTCTATATTGCAGAGGAGCAATAACCGCTTTACAATCAGCCATTAAGCAACAAAGAGAAAGTCGTTGAATACTAACCCACTCATCAACAAAAACAGCAACGGCACCCATTGTGAATATTGCTAACACTATTCTGTATAAGTCAATTCCCATCCCTACAAAAACTAATATTCGATCACCTTTTTTAATACCTTTCTTCTGAAAATACGCAATAGTATTATTTACATCCGCTTCAAGTTTCTTATAGGTTATTGAATTGTTTTCTTCAACGATTGCGAATCTGTCAGGAAAAGCCCGGCACGATTTATAAAACAAATGAGTGATATTAAAATAATCCATCAGAGTGATTTGTAAAAAAGTTTGTATTTTCTGAACAGCTCGCCTGAGAACTTGCTGGAGACATTTTTGGATATGTTGTTCCTGTGCATAAATGCATGAATCATACTTTGGTAGTTATTATCTTGTGCAATTTTGATTATTCTTTTTGATAACTCATGTGCAACACCGGCATACCGTATTCCATGTTTTCTTCCAAGAGTTTTCACTACCAGTCGTTTCTCGTTAATAGAGTAAAAATCGTGAATAGCAAGCAATAAACCAACCATTTCACCATTGTCCTCAGCAATAAGTACATACTGAGGATTTATAATGTTTTTCATAGATTTGTATTTTAAAAGAAAAGCATCCAATGAAATGTCTGTATATAAATAATTGTTTTGAAAAATATTCTTGCAGAATTCATAAATAGTACTTAACTCAGCATCATAATTTTCAGGATCTAATGTTCTAAATAATATAGTTTTATCTACAATATCCGGAATTTTCGGTATGGAGAGCAAACTATCTTTTTGCGAAACATATTCAGCCAATGTTGTAAAGCCATTAAACTCAAAATGGTTGGCATAATATTCTTTATGATAACTTTCAGTTATATAACTGTCTGAAATAATATCAACCGAAAATCGGTAATTATTCCATGTAGAACCATTCATGGGACCAACTAAGTATGAAACATCTTTTCTTTTACAGTAATCAGTTATGGCATCTAGCAATGAACGAGAAACATCAATGTTGTTTATACACTCATAATGTGATATACAGAGTCCACTCCCTCCATGTACTCGTAGTTCAGGATTTTTAATAACACAAGCTGCAGCGGCAAGAGTTCCTTTATAATAGAGAAAAAAACCTCTATCAAAGTTATTATCAACCGCTTCATTACTCTGTAAGTTTGATAAAGTGTAATCAGAATAAAGACTTGAGGTAAGTTCTTTGACTTTGTTTTCAAAAGTCACTTTTATGTCAGTAGATTGAATTATCATTAGAAATTAAAAGAAATACAAGATAATCATTATTGAAATGGGAATGGTTAAATTGTCTAATCCTCGAATTGTTAACGATTCAGCTATTGTTGCAATGAATGGAATAATCAATAAGAATATTAGGTTATTAACTGGTATGAATATAGCGTTGACTAAAAGCGCTATAATAAAAAAAGCCAATGATCCTGAAAATGATTTCTGTTCATCCCATATATGATACTTTACAAAAGGAAAACGTTTGCCAACAATAGCCGCTGTAGGATCGGCTAAAGCCATTGTAACTATAGGAATATAAAAATAATAATAGTTCGTATCGGTTCCGGCTGTTTTTAAATAATAAAATAGAAATGTTAGAGAGACTGCTATTGGGTACGACAAGGTGCCATAACTGTTTCGATGAATGGAATTTATTGATGGAAGGAGATTGAATTTCAGGCTGATGCTAAGCAATACAAAAAAAATGAAGCAAATGCCTAACACCCACGCATAGTGTGTAAACATAACTGGAAAAAGCATAGTAAGTATCCCCGTTCCTATATGAACAAGTTTACGAGTATATTCCACTCGGATTTTTGTGTAGCGATGAACTAACTCAGCTGCCAAAAACAGCGCAAAGAACAAACTACTCAGAAACAAGATGCAAAATATATTGTTATCCATTTTTCACTTCTACAATAAAGCGTTTGTAAAAAAATCCCTTGTCTTTCAGTGATACCGTATTACTTAACGTTGAAAAAGTTTGAGGGAATGATTCAGAAAAAACTCTATCTACCATTAAATTCCAATAGGTAATTGTCGCTTTTTCAGGCAAGTTTATGCTCATAATATCATGGAAATCTCTAAATGACTTTTTATCCATGTATTCAAAAATATTAGAAAAATTACAGTAATCTATATTTTCCTCTTTTTTTATAAATTTGTGAACATAGCCGTGCTTTAGCGTAAGAGAAGATAAGTTCCTTTTGATTAAAGGAAAGTTCTCTTTTCGTAAATATAATGGAAAGGAAGGTTTGAACTGACCGGTCAATATATAATGTAAAAAGTAATTGTTTTGACAATCTGTTTGTATCAGATGTTCTGCGGCTCTATTATAGATAAATTCTGCAACGGGAACATCAACATGTTTTAGATATTCTTTAGTTCTGCCAAAATTAGCAAGCACTACCTTGCTGAAAAATAGTTTAAATAAATATCTCCATCTCATGGTATTCCATTGATTGTGGTAATAATTGTATTGTTCAATATCCGGTTTTCCAGCCAATAGTTTGCTTATCTCTTGTTTTGAATGAATCAAAGGTATGACAAATCTGCGAAAAAAAGAAAAATATTTTTCAAATTTACCGCATTGATGTATGCCGCCTTGAATTTCTCTTAGATTGTTCTCCCAATACTTTTTACACGATGGTGAAACTATAGTTTTCAAGGTTTCAAAAATATCTCTTGAGTGTGGAGAACCTATTATAAAACTCAAAAAATCATCATAAGAAAGCTCGGAGATTGCCGCTGCTTTTAATTCACATAAGTGTAATTGTGCTATATTACTATCTATTGCATACAGTTTTTTAGGGGACGTTGTGAGTAGTGCAAAAGAATTATCCCCACCGGATGCAATACTTATAATATTACTGCATTGAGGTAGCTGGATTGATTGTAATATTAATTCTATATCTTCCCAGCAATTGGCATACTTTATAGTTTCATCCATATTTTTCGATAATAGTTACAGTTCCATTTGTGCCGTCAATCTCAATTATATCACCGGTCTTTAGCACACTCAAAATGTCTTTTACTCCTACAATACATGGAATGCCCATTTCTCTCGAAACTATTGCTGAATGACTCAATAAACTCCCACGTTCAACCACTATTGCTGATGCACTTGGAAAGAGTACAACCCAACCCGGATCTGTGCTTGCTGTGACCAAAATAGTATTGTTCAATGAGTCAATTTCAGTAGGAGATTGAATTATCGAAACTTTACCACGTACTATGCCCGCGCAACATCCGATACCCTGTAAAGTTTTCTTGCTGCTTATTGTCTTTGCATTAGTATTAAAAATAGAGAAATCTCTTTCCTGCGAACTTGCCTTTATTCGTTCGGGTAAGTGTATGTTTTCGAATCTGGAATATTCTAATTTTCGTAGATGTACTATAGCTTTTAAGTCATTTGGAGTTGCCATGTTTTTAACTGTATCAAATATCTCTTGTTGCGTAAGATAAAATATATCAGAGATATCGTCTATAAAATTGTTTTCAGTAAATTTGTTCCCGAATTCGACCATCATCGTTCGTACCATACCGAATCCTCTAGTCCGTTCAAATCTGAGATTCTCTCGATTGCTTACTAAGTAACGTGTTTTATGAAGTATAAATGAAAATATTAACTTTCGTAACGGATGACCTTTTAGAACATGTGATACTTTTGTTTCGGCATCTTTTCTGATTGTTGATTCTTTTCTTACTATTGTATCTTGTTCACGGCAGACATAATTTTGTAATATTTTTATGTAATTTTCAGGTCTTTGCTTATAAGTAACTGTTTCTAATTTTAACTCACCAACGCAACGATCACCCCATTTAATGAGATATGCTTTAATAGCTTTATCAATTTCACTAAATTCTGCTTTGTGTAATATAGAAAGTATCTCTTTAGGGGTACTTGATATGAAGCAGGTGAGTGCTAATGGTGATTGTTTAATCATGTTCGCAATGAATTGAGTCATCTTAGCTGGTTCTGTAGAAATAATATCGCCGGAACCTGTCACTAAGTCATTGTGTACTATTCCATTTTCATCTAATTTATATTTCTTAACAAGTTTTTGTAACAATCCAAAGTAAATCATACAAAAAAAATCGTTTACCAGCGGTGCTTTCCATTTTTTGACTAGAGTTGTTTCAAAATTTTGATAATTTTCTAACAGTTCGTTCAAAGTCATGGTTTTATAATCCATCGCTTCATATTTCTTCATAATTGAATTGAAGTATAATTGAAATGCAATGCGATCTTTGTTAAGCGAACTATGTTGTTTGATTATTTTTATTACCGCTATACTTAAGTCGAAGATGCTCTCTATTGTGTTTGAAGAATGTTGTACATGTATCTCAAATTTTTCTTTCACCCCCATCATATTGTCCATAAATTCTTTGTTGAGTGAGTAACCGGGCAATAATGATAGCGTTTTATGCCAATTGTTCAAATTATAATACACTTTTCCACAAAGTAAACCGAGCATAGTAGAATATGTCTGAGAATGCTTTTCAATCGTAGCAAGTTTGATACCCAGAACTTGTGATAGTTGTCTATAGACAGCTTCGTACATCTTTTCGATAAATGAAAAAGTAAGTGGTAATGTTAAGCCGGGATAACTTTCTATAATATTACTGTTGTCCCAAATAATGTATTCGTCTTTTTTCTGAGATAAAGCTGTTATTGGGCGTGCCTGTAGCAAGTACAATTTTTCATTGTGAAAACAAAACTCAATGTCTTGAGGGCATTGGAATAATTCTGTAACCTTTCTGATAAGTAAATTTATTTCTAATACCTGTTGGTCGTTTAGACTTGAAGCTTCCGATTCAATCTGACTCAACTCTAATTTGCAGGTACCATGTCCTGTTTGTGAGTCAAATTGAATTATGTGTTTTTTTTCTGCTAAAGTGGGTGTGATTTTCTCGTTTTCTACAATGTATAAATCTGCATTAATTTCGCCGGACACAATACCTTCACCTAATCCTCTGACAGCATTGATAACAGTTTGGTTGATATTGCCGGTAAGAGGGTTCATCGAAAATGCAACTCCGGAGACATCTGCATTAATCATACGTTGCACAATAATTGCTATTCCTAAGTAATGGATATTATTATATTCTTGATAAGATTCAACTCTTTTGCTGAATGCTGATTCCCAGACTGCAACTAATGCCTGATTAAAAGTGCTCTTCGTAACAAATAATTTTGTTTCATATTGGCCTGCGAATGAATTTTGATTTCCATCCTCATTTAGTGCAGAAGATCGAACAGCCACAAAGCTTGACTCACCCAGATTGCTGAAAATTTCTTCAATAAAAGTATCGTTGAATTTGTAATTTCTAATTTGACTCTTGTTGATATCTACATCATGCGATAGAAGAGATGTTAAATAATCAGCCGGAATGATAGTAAAATCAGGAATATCGAATCCATTACTTTTCAGTTTTAATAAATTATTAGCCTTGGCACCATAATTCTTACTCTGGTTTTCTATGTTTTTTGAGTGATACAACATCATCGTAATATACTTATAATCATTGGGATTCCGCCTAATATCAGATACATTGAAAATGTCCATATTGCAGAGCTGATTTCAATCATTTTTGCATAGCGGATACTTGGTCGAATGAAAAAGAGAATTGCGGGAACACTACAAATTATAAAGACGAGGCTAAGTACAATATATGACAGTGATGAATGTCCGGCAAAATCAGCTGCAATGAGAGCAAAAACCCATGTGATAAATAAAAGAATAATCCAAGATAGTGGTGCTCGTTTGGTACCTAATTGAAATGTATAACTTAAGACGCCGGGTTCCTCTTGTTCCGGTGATTTTATTTTTCTTCCGATTTCTAAGACGAGACCGTTCATAAAACTGACAACAAAAAAGAAAATTAATCCATTGGGTGCTTTATCTTGTTGCAAGAACCAATCAAAGCCACTAGCAAAAACATCAACTAATGGGATAATGAGCATGTGGCTTGTTACATACCAAAACTGATGACGTTTTAACCATTCTTTCACAAAGAACTCTTTCGTCATAAGATATAAATACGAATATACCATCATTAACAAAATAATCATCTTGGGGAAGAAGATATATGTAATGAACACTTGTATAACCGTAGTTGCTATGGCTATATATTTCAGTTCTTTTAATGAAATCAGACCTCGAGGTACAGGTAAATACTTTCTATACTTCTTGTCATCTTCTTGGTCTTTAAATTCATCTAAAATTCTTAAAATAAAAAAGAGTAAAATAGTATTAAAAATGCACACGAGAAATTTATCAAGTGAGATAAACTCTATTAGTCCTCTGCACATTCGTGAGTATGCGATAGCTGAGAAGCTAAAGGAACTAATTAAAAAGAAGTAAACGACAAATGGGTAGCGTTCTTTTTGATAGATTAAAAAACGAGTAAATAATGATTTGCCGTGATTCATTTTTTTCTTCCAAAAATTTTGTGAGCTTTAGAAAAACTGCCACATGCTATAGAAGCCGCAATGCTTAATTCACCGGCTAAGACTGTTGCACCGCAAATTTCAGCTAATTTTCTCGCGCTTCCTTCTCCCTCGCAACCTAATAATCTAAGACATTCTTGTTGCGTAGGCAATCGAGTACCACCGCCCACAGTTCCTATAACTAAACTCGGTAGCGTTACTGAGACATATAAATTATGTTCATCGTTCACTTCCATTCTCGTTATACCCACATAAGCTTCGGAGATACATGCTGCATCTTGGCCTGTTGCTAGAAACAATGCTGTTAATCCATTTGCAAAGTGTCCTTGTATTCCTATGCAACCGCTTTGAACGGCTGCAACCGACGATGACTGCCAGTACTGTGCAATTTTTTCAGGAGTAGTTCCTAAAATATCATTAACAACCTTACGTGAAATTAGAGCTTCAGCAGTTACTTTTTTTCCCCTCACTGATGTAAACGATACAGCAGTTGCTTTTTTATCACCGGCGTAATTACTCTCAATGAACCAGTGTTGGGGTTGTATTGGGGTGTTAAGAATGATGTATTGACAGATAGCATCAGTGCAAATAGTAGCCATATTTTGTCCCGCTGCTTCACCGGTGTAAAATTCGAACACTATGACAACATGATTTCCTTCCATATTGATTTTCATGTCTTCTAATTGCGCATGATTACTGTGTTGTGAGACGATTTCTTTAAAAGTGGCTGTTTGCCCTAATGTCCACTGCATAAATTTCCCAACTTCTTGGAGAGTCCTAAATTTGAATAAAGGGGCACGCTGTATTCCTTCTGTTAAGCATACAGAAACAATTCCACCGCACATTGCTGTTGCTTTTGCACCTCGGTTATACGATGCTACCAGTGCACCTTCGGTAGTAGCGAGTGGTACATAAAAATTTCCTTGCGCCAATGTTCCTTTTACAAGAAGCGGACCAATTATACCTGTTGGAATCTGTGTGTAACCAATCTGTTGCTCAATATTTCCTCTGTATAATTCAGAATCAGGGATGGGAATTTCACCGGTAAGATAGGGCAGAGCAAGTCCTGTCAGTTGCTTGATATATGACTGTCTTTTTTTCATTGCCTCTTGACTCCACAAAATTGGATGTGGAATTGGAGGAATATCTTTTATATCTTGTGACGTGTCCTGTACTACATTATCCAATACTTTTTCGAATGGCGTTATTTTGGAAAGAAGGGACAGTAATTTCTTTGCTTTTTCTGTTGAGGTTGACATATAGGTTTAGTAATTGACGTTTCTTACATTATCTGACATTTGTACGGTGTATATTTAATACTTTTATTATTCGTAATATATACAACTTTGTCACTTTTTTGTTTGTTGTAACATAATATTTGTCTTAAAACTATCTTGATTTATACTAAACTTTACTTTGTGTACATTATACTATATTAGACGTCATGGTTTTAGATTAACCGGAGTTCACATCTCTAAAAGTCAACGAAATCAATCCTGAAAATAGCCACAAACAATGTAAAGTTGGTATTTCATTGTATTGGTTAACATTGTAACATACTTTTTTTACCAAAGCATTGCAATATTACTTATTTCGCCACAAACAACACTCTATATTTATCGCATTGTCAGAGTTTATAGACCTTGTTAAGTGTATAATTAATTTTATCTGTAAGTAAATCAACTAATTCATCATCCATAAACTCATAGTCATCGGGAATATTGAGTATGTCAATTATAGGCAATTCAATATGTCTATAGAGGTCTTTTATTTTTGACCGTTGGTCAGTTTCCATAACAAAAATGAGATCCGCCCAATGTATATCATTTTCTGAAATTTTTCTGACGCTATGTGGACTTAGCCCTACTGATCGAATATTAAAACGGCTATCATTCTTGAAAATATACTCAGCAGTTCTGCTGCGTTTCTTGTTTTTTCCGCAAACAACTACTATATTGGGTCTATCAATCATTAATTACGAAGTCCTTAGAATGTAATGCAATGTAAAAAGAAAACATTTCAGAGTAAGAATTGACATATAGTGAAATTGTTGATGCAATATTATGATTATTTACGCTATCATATCATTCACCATGGCGGCGAGTCTTTCTATTGCTTTTGTAATGACTTCGTCACTTGCAGCAAAAGATAAGCGAATATATCCTTGTTCGCCAAAGGCTTCGCCCGGAACTAAAGCAAGATGATAATCGGCAAGTAATTTCTCACAGAATGCCGCAGAGCTTGGAATTTCTTTCGTTAATATGCGTGATATATCTGCCCACACATAAAATGCACCTTGCGGTTCAGCAAAGGCAATTGCCGGAATTGCGGACATCAATCGGCAAATAAGTTCTTTACGTTTGCAAAACACCTCTCGCATAGTTTGTACATCGTGTTGTGCGCCGAGCATGGCGCCGAGAGCAGCTTTTTGTGCAATTGACGATGGGTGAGAGGTAACTTGGCCTTGCACTTTGGATGCTTGTTTCCATACTTCGGGCGGAGCATGAAGAAATCCGATGCGCCATCCCGTCATTGCAAATGCTTTGGAGACACCGTTGACGGTACATACTCGCGCTGCCACAGACGGAAAAGAGCCCGGGCTGCAATGATCAATGCGTCCTAAAGTGAGCTTTTCATAAATTTCATCGCTAAGTATATAGCAATCATGGTTTTCGAGAACGGCAAGGAGTTGTCCCATTTCTTCACGTGTAAGCATCATCCCCGTTGGATTGTTCGGGCTATTGAAAATAACACATTTTGTTTGAGGCGTGAGAGCATCGCGTAATTGTTCCGGCGTGGGCTTAAAATCATGCTCTGCCAATGTTTTTATGATGATTGGTGTGGCTCCGGTCATGGTGACCATTGCCGGATAACTTACCCAAAACGGCGAAAAAATAATCACTTCATCGCCTTCATTACAGATGGCAGCGAGAGTATTCACTAATGCTTGTTTTGCGCCCGTGGTGATGAGAATATTGTCTGCATTCGCCAAAGAAATACCGTTTTCTGTGCGGAATTTTTCTGCAACGGCATCACGTAATTCTTTTATACCATTGGAATCGGTATAGTGCGTAAAATTGTGTGCTATTGCATCATAGGCAGCTTGTTTTGCGCAATCGGGCGTGGGAAAATCAGGTTCACCGGTTGAAAGTGATACCACATCAATTCCTTGTGATTTCATAGCTTTCGCTCTGTTAGCAATAGCAAGCGTTTGGGATTCTTCCGCAGCAAGTATATGTTTAGCCAGTGTATGTGACATACTGTTGTATTGATAAAGTGATAATTACAAATTATTGTGTATTAGTGTTTCTTGTTCAGCATTTTGGGGTTCTGTAAATTGAAATTGAGCAATACGTTTATCGCGTCTGCTTTTTGCAAGTTCGCGTAAATCAATAATTCTATCATTTTCATCAACAATCTCAGTGCCGAGAATAGCTTCCATGACATCTTCCATTGTGATAAGTCCTTCCACGCCTCCGTATTCGTCCACAACGACAAAAAGATGCTGTCTTCGTTTGAGGAATTGTTCAAGAGCTTTGGCAAGGGGAGCATTTTCGGGAATGAAATATACTTCTCTGACCAATTCATGTAACTGCATTGAGAGTTTACCTTCGAGTGCAGATTTAAGAACATCGCGCGTGATTGCATAGCCGATTATATTGTCAGAGTCATTATTTTCCCAAAGAGGAAAACGTGAAAACATTTGCAACTCGGGCATGGCAGCTGCTTTCTCTACGGTGGTAGCGGCATCGCAACCGAAAACGACCGTGCGTGGAGTCATCACGTCAGAGGTCATGACTTCGCTGATATTCATGATATTTTTCAGTAAACGATATTCATCATCATCCAAAGTGCCTTCATCGCGGGCTTCATCCACCAATGCATCAAACTCTTCGCGTGAACTTTCTTCATCAGGTGGAGGAATAATTTTACTTTTGATGAGAGTTAGTATAATATTCAGTGGTTTTGTGCTGATTGCCGTAAAGCCGATTACTCTTCCCGCCGCCACTGCCAGACGCTCTGCATACCGTAAGCCGATTGAGTAGAACATGGTTTTGATGAGCACCATGATCGTTAAATACAGAGCTGTTGATAGAAACAAAGATGTCCATGTTCCATTAGATTCTTGCGACCATGAAATTGCAGTCATTGCTCCAAGCACAACAAAAGTCACATCATAGATAAACAGAGATGACATACCTTCGAGATGATTGCTTTTCAGTCGTTTCAATCGTTTTGCGGTGCGTGGGTGTACCGTACCAAGAGTATCGAGAAATATATTCGTCATGCCCGTTAATGAGGCAGAGAACAATGAGCACAAAGCAGTACCCATCCCATACAAACCAACCAAAAATAATTCGAGCGTGCTCATAAGAATTAATTACGAAATTCTTTGTCAATAATAGTAATACGTCCCGGATAGGTCATAGCACCAAATGCAGTGGAGACTGTCGGTTTGGCATCAAGTTTCAATCTGCCGGCACTACCTTTAGCGCCACCGATGGCAAGAGCTAAGTCCACAACCTGCTCATATCCTTTTTTACCGAAAAATTCATAGAGATCAAGTGAAATCGTGAGCGGGATGATTTCTTGTTGCCCCGTGCCCGGTATGACAATCGGTTTGTCTATATTGCCTATAATTGTCGGAACATCGTCAATGAGTAAACGCCATTCAAGCCCTTGTAATGTGGCATTGGATGCCCGTGAGCCACCTTTGCCGTCATTGGGGTTCATCGCTGCGACATTTAAGGTAAAGGATGCGGGAAATCTGTTGGTACGAAAGGAGTTAGCAAGCGATAAACCATCGGTGATAGAAAAATCGGAAAGTTTAGATTTATTGGAAAGCCCTATGCCTGAGAGCTGAAAACCATTGACATTCTCAAGTTTGAATTTTAATCTTTGCAGGTTGGTAAGTGCTCCGCCGATGTCACCTAATTGTTTGCAACCTTGCATGCCGATAAACACACAACATAAGAGCGCAAGGAGTGCCGGACGTTTCATTTTTGCCATCATAATAGAGAGTAGTTTGTGATAAAAATATGTGAAAATCTCAATTTTCTATTGAAAATTACGAAGTTCGTCTGACTTGACGTACAGATAGTATGTTTCATGGGAAGAATTATATGATTTATGATGAAACAAAGAACGGGTTTAGTTGTTTATACAAGCATCAAGTGATTGCAAACCATGAAAAAAAATACTCATTACATAGATATTTCAGATGAAGAAATCTATTCTCATCTTTGCGATCCGGTAAAGAAGGAGCAGGCATTTCGCGAGTTGTATGCGCGTCATAAGTCAAGGATTTATGGATATTGTCGTAAGATTGTAGGGCATGATGCAGCTGATGATATGCTTCAAGAAACGTTCTTACGCTTTTTGACCAGTGCACATCGTGATCGCTCCATGCATAATGTATTGGGTTATCTTATGACCATAGCACGTAATTTATGTCTGAATTACAAAGACAGCCATGAAAAACACAGCATTCATATTGAAGACGTGAATGAAATTCCGATGCCGACTTCAGTGGAATCAATGCATACAAACCACGATTTGAAAAGAGCTATAGAATCAGCGATGGATTTGCTTAGTGATGAATACAAAGAAGCTGTCTGGTTGCAAGTGCATTCAGGGATGTCGTACCAGCAAATTTCCGAAGTTACCGGCAACCCTATTACAACAGTTCGCAACCGCATAGTAAGAGCAAAAACAAAGCTGCGTGGTTTACTTGCTCCCTATTTTGAAGAATTACAGGATTAATCAATGAAAAACCAGTACTCAATACATGAATTGATGACCTTGTTTGCTGACGGAGAACTTTCCGAAACGGAGGAGCAATATTTGTTCGATGCCATTGCATCCAATGCAGAATTGCAATCAGAATTTAAGCAAACATTATTAGTCCATAGATTATTGAATGAGATTCCTGTTGCTATTCCTTCCGAAGAATGTGACGCTCAATTATTTGCAAGAGCAGGCTTCGATGAAAAAAAGAAGAAAAGAGCTGCGATGTTTTTTCTTAACATGAAAACAATCAGTTCTGCCGCAGCAATACTTTGTGTTCTTGGTGCATATTCTTTGTATGATAACGATAAAGAACTTAAGAATGTGGCACAAATCAATACAAAACAAATTCCTATTGATAAAGTTGTTCAGAGTGGTGATAAAGAGAAAATTTCTCCAAAGATTACCAAAAATCCAAACGAATTACAGAATGAACAATCACAACATAAATTTAAGTCTATAAATTATAAAGCAATAAAATCATCCACAGTTTCACAAGAATTATCAAACAATGTAATACAACACGATTTGGAATTTTCCCCGGATAAATCTATTGTCAGTACTCAACCTGCAACTAATGATGCAACTAAAGTAATAGCAGACGAATCTGATGCTTCCAATAAAAAAGATATGTCATTACAAAGTATAGTTAACAGTTCCGCTCTACAATTGTCTCAACCAAATGAAAAAAATAATACGCAACGGTTTTCATCACAGTATTTTGTTGAAGCTCGAGGAGCGATGAACGTTAGTGCAAGCTCGCCAAATGTGTCATTAGCAGGTATGATGAAGTTACAAGAGAAAACATGGATTGGACTTGCCGCCGGTCGCGAAAATATGGTAAATTTGGTGAATAATTCAGCCACAGCGAATGATGGAGATTTGTTTGGAATTTCGGCAAATAAAGGAGCTACTCGCAATACAGAAACAGCCACAGAAACAATACCGACAATACAGCATTGGTTTGGAGCAGTCATTGAAAGACGATTAGGGAATATTGTTGATGGCATAGAACCAACAACACGACTTACATTAGGAGGTGCAGAGTCGGGTCCTTTCGGTAAACTCGGTATTGGTGTCATGATGCGTTTTTCACCACAATTTGTCGGAACAATAGGTATAGAAAATACAGGTTTAATCTATCGAAGCTCGGTTGAAAATTCTTGGAAAAGTGTTACAACATTTGGCGGACTTTGTTCATTTGCAATAGAATTTTAATAACAACATAATTATTTTTACTATCACTACAGGTTATTTATGAAAATTTTTCTTTGTGTCATTACAATAATGACTTTGTTAACAGGTTGTAGAACCGAAGATGTATTACCACCCGACGGAGGTGAAAATCCGAGGGCAAGCGTAGCCGAAAAATTTTTTCCATTACATATCGGCAATTCTTGGGTTTTTACTACAACAGATGATCAAGTAGGAATCATGAATTTGAATGTTCGTGATATAGAAACAATAAATAATAAAAAATATTTTGTTGTTGAACAATCGAGTAACATTTATCGCTATGCTATAATTCCGAGATATTACAGAACAGAAGGCGATAAAGTGTATCAGTACGATGAAGAAAAGAAAAAAGAACGAGTTGTCATTGATTTTGGGTCAGAAGAACCAGACAATGATCAATACAGATATTATGTCACAGCACGCGGTGAAATTATAACTGTACCCGCCGGAATATTTACTGTAACATCAACGATTGCTCCTGCTACCATGTTTGATGGTGCGTCCGCAGACGATTATGCTGAAAATATTGGATTAGTCCAAACTTCTTTTTTCCGAGGCAGATATATGTTACATCATGCAATTATCAATGGTAAGTCAATTGAGAAAAAATAATGACTATTGAATAAATGTTTAATAGATACTGTGAACAAAGAGGCGAAGGTAGATTGTTACTTTCGCTTTTTTTGTGATAATTGTTCGACGATTAGTCCTTGTTGAGAGAGTAATCTACAAGATACTGTAAATCAAAGATGCTATCACATAAGTGTGCCGAAATTTTCTCCTCTGTTCAAAGGGATTTAGCTGTTGAATTGCTGAATCAGCGATTATTCGTATTTTCGCAGCGACTATAAACGGTGCTTCTCCTTCATAAGGGGAAGATAATAGGGAAGAAGGGTGAAAATCCCACGCGGTTGCGCCGCCGTAACGGACGACAAACCATTTAGTTACGCCACTGAGTTTACTTGGGAAGGCAAATGGTGAGAATGACTCCGAAGCCGGAAGACCTGCCTTTATACTCATCAATTGTTATTGCTTTGTGCAAACACATCTGCGCCAACAGATGCTGATGAGGAAAACAAGTTCGTATGCTGCACAAAGACAAATGTGTGCATCTCCTCTTCGATTTTCCCATCCTTTTTTTTCATTCCAACCTTTATTTGGCAAAGGTTTAGGAGTATTTTTATGTCCTTTTTACGTTTTTCCACTTGCATAGTGGCTATGTGCTTTTTTGCTGTTACCCAAGGTTATTCACAACCGGAAAAAGTCATTTCTACAGGAAAACAGCCTGTGAAAATTATCCCTCATAATGATAAAGTGCATGTGTTTTGTGCTTTAACGGATGTGAATTTTAATGGTATGCGAGAAGAAAGTGATTCACCTGCATCATGGTATATTATGGATGCAAAAAATGGTGCAATACTTTCTTCAAAAGAGTTTGAATGGTACGGCACTGATTATGTAATGAGTGCCACGCTCGACATCGAAAAAAACATTATGTATTGTAATGATAAGTCCACAGTGAGAAAATTTAATGCATTGAATCAAGAGGACTTAGGAAATGTTTATCCGAAAACCTCATCCGGCTTATCGTTAAATCAGTCGGGAACTGTTCTTGCTATGGCACTTCGACCTAATTTCACAGATGCCGGAAAAGTAATACTCTACAATCTTGAAAACGGCGATACAACCGTTCAACTAAATGCCGGCATCAATGTTCGACAAACCGAATTTTATGATGTAGATAATAATAATCGTGGAATTATTGTTCTTAATGAAGGATTATTCGGCTCAAATTCTTCTTGGCTGCATATATGGACATTAACCGCAGAAAAAACTTTGGTAGATTCTGTTCTACTCGGTAATACAGGTAATCATGTTTTTGTGGACGGAGATTATGCGTATGCAACAGTAAACGGTTCTCATAATATTGTGATTGTGGATCTTAAAACAAAAAAGATTTTTGATACAATCTCTACTGAAACTGCCGGATTTAATGGTCCTCGTGAAGCAATAAAAATAGGTAATGAATTATTTGTCACAACATTTGAAGGTGATGTGAGAAGAATTTCCTTAGAATCAAAAAAAATAATCGAAAAATTTAATTCTCATGGTAAACCCGAAGGGCTTGCAAAAGTAGGCGATAGAATCTGGATTGCAGATGCATTTAAGCAAGGTCAATTTTCGGTGGACAGTACAATATCAGTGTGGAATTATCTTGAGCCGCTTGCTTCTATCAGTGATATGACTACTAAGAATTCCTTTTCGATTGCACCGCATCCCATTCGTAATAGCTTTACAGTCTATTTGCAGGAATCACAATTACTTAACAATGATATACGTGTCAAATTTACATCAATGACCGGTGAAATTATCAATCTCTCCTCCTTTTATTATGATAATTCCCTTCATACCATTGAAATACCCAATTTAGCGTCTATAGCTCCGGGTGTTTATCATCTGCAAATTTCTGATGGTGTTAATATATTCAATGGAACTGTAATCGTTGTGAAGTGAAATTAATTATTTTTTTCATAGGATTGATATGTTCAACGTCTGCATTAATTGCAGATGATTTGACCGATTCGACATCGGCTCGGCGTACTGATACGGTAACAGTAACGGCGAGCCGTTCTTTTTTAACTGTTGGTGAATATTCTGTTCCTATTTCCACCGTACCGCAAGAAATACTTGCTAATATTTCATTGCGTCAAATTGATCAAGCATTAATATTTACACCCGGATTAACTATACAAAATTATGGTGGTCTCGGTGGATTAAAAACTGTATCTATGCGTGGTGGCAATGCGTCACAATCTGTTGTTGTACTTGATGGTGTGGTCATCAATATGGCACAAACCGGTATGGTGGATATCTCGACAATTCCTATATCCTTAGTAAAAAATATTCAAGTTCAGCGAGGCGGCGGTTCGGCATTATATGGTGGAAATGCAATGAATGGTGTCTTGAATATTGAATCAGGAGAGCATGACACTAATGTTTTTTTGGGAAATATTGGTATCGGTTCATTTCAAGAAGTAAGTGCTCAATCCACAGTACATTATCGAAGTAGTATTGGAAATTTTATGGTCTCCGGTGATTTTACTGCATCGCAAGGAAATTATCCTTTTGCTTTTAATGAGTTTGGCAATAATCTTATCCAAAAAAGAGAAAATGGAGATTTTGTAAATTCTTCTGTTGCTTTGCGTTATCGTTTAGATAATTATCCATTTCGAGTCACTTCATTGTCATGGCTGCGTCGTTCTGATCGAGGTGTACCCGGAGCAGTATTGCAGGGGGCAACAGAGCAAACAGCAGCACGATTAACAGAAAATGATATATTCTCTTCTTGGTCATTTACCCATAATCTCTCAAAAAATATTCTCACCGATGCCGGATTTTCATTACGTCATAACACGACGCGCTATCAAGACCCAATTGCACTTATTCGTGGACCTGAAGGGATAAATGAACGTTATACAGCCCAAGAAGCACATGCATTTTCTTCACTTAGCATAGTTTCCACATCATTACTACAACAATATCGAGTCCAGTATTCATTTTCAGATTTACAAGGAACAATGATTGAAAACGTTGAAGGAAGCTATGTAAAAAGAGCTGTTATTTCCGGTGCTGCACGTTACCAATATAACATGGAAATTTTGGAATCGCAGTGGGAATTGCAAACTGCATTGCGCGGTGATTATTATTCTGATGTACGTTTCTCTCCTTCCAGTTTACTTTCTATTGCCTGGAAAAAATTTGAGATGTTGAATGCTCGTTCTTCTCTTTCCTTTGATTTTCGTCCACCCAATTTTAATGAGCTTTATTATTTTAATTTTGGAACCAGAAATCTAAAGCCGGAATTATCGAACACTTACTCCTTTGGTGTTTTCGGTTCTTTAGGACAAAATCTAAGTTATGAAATTGATGGTTTTATTGCCAATATACACGATAAAATTATTGCTATACCCACAGGTCCCGCATCGTGGAGTGCTAGAAATGTTGCAGAGGTATTGAATAGAGGTGTAGAACTTTCATTAAAAACTCAGTTTTTTGATAAATCATTATTAGTGCATTATACCTATTCATTACAGAATCCGCGAGATATTTCACAAGGTAATAATTCACTACTTCCTTATATTCCTCAAGAGATAGTATCACTCTTTTCTTTGTACACATTTGCAGATAATTCTTTAGGGATGACACTCCATCATTATAGCCACCGATTTTCTCTGGGTGGAAATCAAAAAGAAGCTTTATTGCCTGCTTATTCGATTATGTCATTGTTTTTTACATCACAACTTTCTTTTATTGACATTTTTCACCCTCAATTAAAGGTAT
>VYMG01000320.1_pt1 | contig 23834 bp, 22 predicted proteins | sample 5115261 | NCBI WGS metagenome assembly VYMG01 (sample SAMN12291781, study PRJNA351875) | freshwater metagenome | isolation source: freshwater lake | place: USA: Michigan, Wintergreen Lake | collected 2013-08-08
AACCCCCAACCCCCAACCCCCACCGAAAAACTTTTTGCCGCAGACCCTAATTACTGTTTACTGTTTACTGATAACTGAAAAACCCCCTATGACAGAAAATAGAGATAACTTCAACGAAACTTATAATGCACTAATTGAGCGCATTGTCAATCTAACTTTAGAAGGAAAAATTAGGGCTAAATCACAGGTTTATAACCTTTTAGCCGAGGCAGTAAAAAATGGCACAGGAGAAATTTTTGAGCGTTGTTTAACCGAAAAAATAATCGTTACTCGCTCACAGTTAGAAACAAAAATTAAAGCGACTAGGGTTTTGCGGGCCTTGGAAACGATCGAAAGTGAATGGGAAAAATATCAAAAAACCAATCAGCAAAATTCTCTCACTGCAGCGGCGATCGATAATCTTGTGAAAATCGATCGAGAGGATCGTTTACTGACTTTAGTAAATTTAATTGATCCCAATCAAAATAATGCTTTAACCCTAGAACAATTACAACAGTTAGCCAAGCATTTACAGACAGTTTCTCAGCAGCGGGGAGAAGCGGATTTATGGCAAATTGCCACGGGGATTAATCTGGGGTTAAATACTTGGTCAAATTTATCGAGTTATCTCACCAGTTGGCTCTACGAACAAAATCGCAATCTTGGTTTTACTAATGATAATGAGCGAGTGACTCCTTGGCAAATTTGGGCAAGTAAAGTTAATCCCTCTTGGTTAAAACGAGTATTAGAAAGTTTAGCTAATCAACAAGCTTTTGATCCTCTCACTCAGGATTTAACTTTAACCGATTGGGTAGAAACTGCTATTGTTTTTCAATATATCCAAAGAGGACTAATTAACTTTTTTGATCAGCGCATCTATAGCGAAAAATTAGGAGCCAAATTATCCATCTCTACCTTTCTCACCTTTGCTTTAATTTGGTCGCTGTTAACCAATAGTTTCGAGCAAGTTAGTAAAAATTCCCTCTATAGTCGTGGCTGTTTTCAGATGGCTTTACAAATTCTGAGAACCTTTGCTCAACGGGATTATTTTCCTTTATACGGGGGAATTTTTGCCTCCTTTTCTGGCAGTTATCTCAAGGATGCGTTAGACTATTTATCAATTCCTCTGCGTTATGTGGAAGGCACGGGAGAAAAGGCGAGAATTTTAACTTTAATTGCCTATTCTAATCGCATTCGCGGCGACTATCGACAGGCCAGAGAATGTCATCAACAAGCTTTAGAAATTGCCCGTCAACAACAGGATTATGCTTGTGAAATAGCTAATTTAAACCATTTATCCCGTCTCAATGCTATCCAGAAAAACTATGCAGAAGCGATTAATTTAAGTCAGAGAGCTTTAATTTTAAGTCGTCAACAGGGTAATAGTTTAGGACAGGCTAACGCTTTAGCTAATTTGGGTTATAGTCAGGTACAGGAAGCGCAACAGTTAGAGAGATACGATCCCGAAATTTATCAAAGTTCGATCGAGTATTTAAAACAGGGATTAAAGTTAGCGGAAAGTCTCCAAGATTGGCAGAGTAAATCTCTTTGTTGTAGCAGTTTAGGTCTAGCATATCTTGTCCTCGAAAGACCCCAAGAAGCTATTAATATTCTCCTGCAAGGATTGGAATCGGCCAAATACTACGGAGATGTATATCTGCAAGGTTTATTACTAACTTATTTAGGCGAAGCTTACTATCAAGACAAGAATTTTGAACAGGCAATTTATATGGGTTCTCTAGGAATGTATTGGCTACACGAAATCGGTGCAGTAGAATGGCGACAAGCTGCTAGTCTATTAACGGTTATTCGCGGCAAAAATATCGCAGCTTTTGAACAAACTTTCAGTCTGGAACGTTCCTCCCTGATTAAATCAATTGGACTGGAAGGCTACCAATATATCTCAGAAATTCTCAGCAAATATCAACAGGGTAATTAGTGAATACACAGCCTAAATTATTAATTAATCTCTCGGTACTTTTTCCCCAACCCACGGGAATCAGTACCTACATTCTTAACCTCTTACCCTACCTGAAAAATTTAGAACCAACCCTACTAACAACTAATAGCTATCCCGACTTTAACTGTTATTCTATCCCCAAGGGTCTCGCCCCCGATCGAGGAGCGAAAGGTCATTTAAAACGCTTACTCTGGACTCAGTTTCGGTTATCGTCAATTTACCGACAATTAAAGGCCAATTTACTCTTTTCTCCCCTTCCAGAAGCGCCGATAAATTCTCCCTGTCGCTTTGTCGTCATGGTACACGATTTAATTCCCCTGCGGTTTCCCAGTTTTACTTCCCCCTTAACTCACTATTTCCGTTATTATGTGCCGCAGGTATTACAACAGGCAAAACATATTATCTGTAACTCTCAGGCAACGGCCAAAGATATCACTGAATATTATCAAATTCCCGCCGATAAAATTACTTCTATTCCCCTAGCCTACGATCATCATCACTTTCGCCCTATTCAAGATAATAAGCCAGAGCATCCCTATTTTCTCTATCTCGGTCGTCCCAATCCCTATAAAAATTTACCGCGTTTAATCGCCGCTTTTGCCCAACTGCCCCCAGATTTAAGCGATTATCGTCTTTGGATTGCCGGCAGCTTTGATCGCCGTTATACCCCCAATTTACAACAACAAGCGCAAGAATTAGCCGTCAGCGATCGCATTAAATTTCTCGATTATATCCCCTACGATCACCTACCCAAAGTTATCACTCAAGCCACTGCTTTAGTCTTCCCTAGTCTCTGGGAAGGCTTCGGATTGCCCGTTTTAGAGGCTATGGCCTGCGGTACACCCGTCATTACCTCAAATTTGTCATCGTTGCCCGAAGTCACGGCAACAGCGGCAATTTTAATCGATCCCTATCGAGTCGAGGCCCTAGCCGATGCCCTGAAAATTATCGCTCAAGATCGACAATTACACTCAAAATTAAGTCATCTAGGCAAAAAACGAGCCAATGAGTTTAGTTGGCAAAAAACTGGTCTAGCTACGGCCGCAATCTTAAATCAATATCTAGGGTCTGCTTAACTGATAGCGTTTCCCGTCAAGATGAAGTATAACCTGAGCGGCCATCGTCGGAAAAAGAAAAATAATTTGACAGATCGGCAGCATTTGCTGTAGGATTGATGATCGTGACCTTAATTGGAGAGATGGCCGAGCGGTTGAAGGCGCAGCACTGGAAATGCTGTTTAGGGGTAACTTTAACGAGGGTTCGAATCCCTCTCTCTCCGTTCCCAAAGCACCTCATAGACATGAGGTGCTTTTTATAGCAGTTAGACTCTTATCGATTATCTTCTCCCCACTCCCCACTTCCCGCTCTCCTATACCTTTTAAACAGGATTTAGTCTAATTCCCGTCGGTAGGCCATCTTTACACTTAGCTAACCACTCCAATAAACTATCTAACTGCTGTGGTGGTTTTACCAATCCTAGACCCCTAACCGTCACCTGTTTGGGACTATAAACAAAGCGTGATCGTATATGTTGGGGTAGGTGTTCTTGTAATAATTTCCAAGCTGGTTCCTCCATGGGAGTTTCTAGGATAATATGCTGTTTTCCATCGGGTTTAATGCGCGAAAAACCGAGGGATTTAGCCAGATGTTTTAACTCGATTACCTTAAATAATTGTGCCACCGGTGCAGGAATTGCCCCGTATCTATCGACTAAATCGGCGGCAATTTGTCCTAAATTTTTCTGAGAATTGGCAGTAGCGATCGCCCGATAGACATCCATTTTCTGCTCCAGATCTGATATATAATCATTAGGAATAAATGCCGTCAATTTCAGATCGATTTGGGTATCCTCCACTTGAGGAATTTCTTGACCTTGAATTTCCCGCAAAGCTTCCTGTAACATTTCCATATATAGATCAAAACCGATCGCTTCCATTTGTCCCGATTGTTCCGCACCCAATAAGTTACCCGCACCGCGAATTTCCAGATCCCTAGTTGCTAATTGATACCCCGATCCTAACTGGGTAAATTCTTGAATTGCCTTTAATCTTTCCCGAGCGGTTTCTGTTAGTTCTCCCTTGGCCGGATAAAGTAACCAAGCGTGCGCTTGTACTCCCGATCGCCCCACCCGTCCCCGCAGTTGATAGAGTTGCGCTAAACCGAATTTTTGGGCATCTTCAATGATAATCGTGTTAACTCTGGGAATATCTAACCCCGACTCCACAATAGTCGTACAGACTAAGATATCCGCTTCCCCATTATTAAAAGCTAACATGGTGGTCTCTAATTCGGACTCATCCATACGACCGTGGCCGATGGCAATTCTAGCACCCGGAATCATCCCTTGAATTGCTGCCGCTTTTTCTTCAATTCCCTCGATTCTGGGTACTACATAAAAAATCTGTCCCCCCCGATCCAATTCATTGCGAATTGCCGTTCTAATCACATCAGAATTATAACTAGAAAGGTGGGTTTGGATGGGACGACGAGAGGGGGGAGGTGTGGTAATTAAACTCATTTCTCGCACCCCAGAAAGGGACATATAAAGAGTCCGGGGAATCGGTGTCGCACTCAAAGTTAACACATCAATATTACTTTTAAAAGCCTTAATTTTTTCCTTTTGATTGACCCCAAAACGCTGTTCTTCATCAATTACCAATAATCCTAAATCTTTAAACTCCACCGCTTTACTCAATAACAACTGAGTACCCACTACTATATCCAATTCCCCCGTTTTCAAGCGCTGGACGATATCTTTTTTCTCGGAATTGGTGCGAAAACGATTTAATAAACCCACATTAATGGGATAGGGAGCAAAACGTTCTTTCAGGGTGTGATAATGTTGTTGGGTTAAAATCGTTGTTGGTGCTAATAAAGCCACCTGTTTATGACCCGTGGTGACAGCTTTAAAAATAGCACGAATGGCCACTTCTGTCTTACCAAAACCCACATCCCCACAGACTAATCGATCCATCGGGCGATCGCTTTCTAAATCCCGTTTCACATCCTGTATCGCTTTCAGTTGATCAGCAGTGGGTTGGTAGGGAAAAGAATCCTCTAACTCCCGCTGCCAGGGATTATCCATCGGATAGGCAAAACCCGATTTTTGGGCGCGTTGGGCGTAAATATTGATTAAATCAACCGCTAACTTCTTAACCGACTTCCTGACGCGGGCTTTCGTCGCTTCCCACGCTTTGCCAGAGATTTTATGTAATTCAGGCGCTTGACTACCTGTATGACGATAACGGGAGAGATTATCGAGAGAATCGGCAGGAACCCGCAATAATCCATCGGCATACTTAATAACTAGATAATCTCGACCTTGCACTACTCCGCTAATTATGCTTTCCTGCTTTTCTAGTTTGATAAACTGCCCGATGCCATGGTGTTTATGTACTACAAAATCGAGGGGACGGAGTTTATTCACGTCCACCTGTACCGAGGCTGCTTGCCGACGTTTGCGGACGTAACCGGCAGTATTTAAAAGATGTTGCCCGAAGAACTCTCGATCGCTAACGACGACTATGCGATAGGTGGGGAGAATAAAACCTTCTAATTCAGCTAATCCTGAGTATTTTAGGGCTGTAGCGGTGTTTTGAATTATTAAGCGCTCGATCGCCCCAAAATCAAGGGGATTGGGGATAAATTGGGCCGGGCAGTCGTGTTCCTGTAATAACGAGACTGTGCGGGAGGGTTGGGCAGATATTAACCATGTAGCATACTTATTTACTTTAATACCGCTATAAATCTCTCTTTTTCCCCGTAAAATTTCCGCTAGTTTGGCGAATTGCCCCGCATTGGTGGGAATCGGACGACTGGAGAGATTAAGGCTATTTTCGGACAGGTGATCGTCTATTTCCGAGAGGTAGAGATGGGGAAATTTGGGCGATATTTCCAGAGATTCGCCAAAAGAACGGTGAATTTTCGGTAAAGGTGGTTCTATCTCTTGCCAGCGTTCCCCAATATATTCTATCCAGCGCTCGCTTCTAGCTTGACAGCTTTCCAGTTCATCAAAGGCAATAAGAGTATTTTCGGGGAGATAATCCAATAAAGAAGCAGCTTGACGGAAGGCCAAGCCTAAAAATCGCTCAATTCCCTCTGGATAAATGCCATTAGCCAATTTTTCTCGATCTTCAGCCCCTAGATAATCGGCCACTGTCGGGGGGAGAGAAGGGGCAATCATCGCCGCGAAGCTAGTGGGAGTAAGAAGCAGATTGGGGATAGAATCCAGCGATCTTTGGGTTGCAGGGTCAAATTCTCGCAATTTTTCCAATTCATCGCCGAAAAATTCTAACCTGACTGGTAATTCTGCCGAAACTGGGAAAATATCAACGATATCGCCGCGACGACTCCATTGCCCTTCGGTTTCTACCAGTGAAACCCGTTGATATCCTAATCTAGCTAGGGTTAGATCGAGGTTTTTGGCTTCTATAATCGTTCCTATCTCAAAATTATCGCTATATTTCTCGAAAACCTCCCTAGGGGGTAAATGGGGCTGCAGGGCCTTTTCGGTGGTAACGATCGCAATTCCGGCATCTTGATGACTGATTGCCGATAATACCTGCATCTGTCCCCAAATCATCTCGGATTCCCGATTAAATGTCTCGTAGGGGCAAGCTTCCGAGGTGGGATAAAAGAAAACACCTTTCCACGTCATCGCTTCTAATTGGGCAGCCCAACGTGCCGCTTCTTCTAAATTGGCACAGATAATTAAAAGATTTTTTCCTTGACAACGGGCAAAAGCTGTGCTTATTAATCCTTTCGGTAAGCGGGCAAGACCAGTTAGGGTTAAATTGCCATTTTTCTCCAGTTTTTGGATAAGTTCGGCAGTTAGAGGCGATTTTTCAATGTTGCGAACAACGGAGGCAAAAGTCATTTTTTAGTGATCGGCTCTCGGTTTTTAGTTAAGCTCTACTGAATTTAAACTGCCTATGGGGATTTTTAGTACAAATGCTCAGGCTTCCTCTCCCAACTCTGGCACTCCGGTGCAGTCTTAACGAGTAATTTAGATAAGTGGGTGGGTGGAATTAAATATAAGACGAACGTAGGTTGGGTTGAAGCATGAAACCCAACACCCCCAAGGATCACGAAGTGCGCTAACCCATCCGACAAATAATTGTGCTTCCCTACCTAGTCAACAGCTTATCAGTTATCAGTTGTGAGTTTTCAGTTCACCGACTACTTTTTGGGGCTAATTTTTTTGGGCTTTATTTGACTTGACCAGAGGGGGGTCGCAGGCGCACGGATTTTCCATTATCTATATAATATCATGTCAAGCCCTAGTTAGCAAGAAAAAATTTTTTAATTGGGAGCAAAAGATCGAAGGACGAAAACCCAGTACATATATACCGAGATATTTTCAGAATGATAACGATTCTCACCGACTGTGATAAGATGAGAATCATAATCAGACTCAGTTAATCCGATGGGTAAAAATTTCCAGTTAACAGCGATCGCTTTAACAATGACTATAGCCAGCTTAACAGCTTGTAGTGGTCCCTCGGTCAAGGAAAAGGAAACAACGACACCCTTGCAGGTGACGGTCAGCATCGTACCGCAGGAATATTTTGTCAAACGCATCGGCGGTGATAGAGTCAGTGTTAATGCCATGATTCAACCCGGGACAGATCCCCACACCTATGAACCAAAACCCGAACAATTAAAAACCACAGCCCAATCGCAAGCCTACTTTAAAATCGGTGTATCCTTAGAAGATGCTTGGAAAGATCGCTTAAACAGTGTTAACCAACAGATGTTAATCGTCGATACCAGTCAAGGAGTAGATAAAATCCCTTTGACAGCAGAACATGATCACGATCACAGCAAGGAAGAAAAACATCAAGCTGGAAAAAACACCCTAGATCCCCATATTTGGTTATCACCAAAACGAGTCAAAGCACAAGCAGAGACTATTTATCAAACCCTAGCACAACTCGATCCGGGTCAGGAAGCTATCTATCGGGCTAACTTGGAAAAATTCCGTCAGGAATTAGACGCATTAGATCAAGAAATTCGGCAAAACTTGGCAGGGGTCAAAAACCCAAAATTTATGGTGTTTCATCCCGAATGGGGCTATTTTGCCCAAGATTACGGTTTAGAGATGATTGCGATCGAAATCGAAGGCAATGAACCGAGTGCTGCCCAGTTAAGTCAACTAATCAAACAGGCAAAAAAAGAGAATATTAAAGTTATTTTTGCTCAACCAGAATTTAGCCAGAAAAGTGCCGAAACTATTGCGAGGGAAATTGGGGGACAGGTAATCCCTATTAGTGCCTTTGCTCAAAATTGGAGTGAAAACCTGCGACAAGTTTCCCAAAAAATGGCCACAGTTTTAAATCAGTAATTGCTTGTATATGTCAACGATCATTACCATTAGTAATCTCTGGGCCGGCTACGAACAGGAACCCATCCTCGAAGATATTAATTTAACCATTCAGGAATTGGATTTTCTGGGAATTATCGGCCCGAATGGAGGAGGAAAAACTACCCTCCTTAAGGTTTTACTGGGATTAATTAAACCTTGGCGTGGAGAAGTCAGTATTTTGGGGCAAAGTGTCCAAAAAGGTCGGGAATTAGTCGGTTATGTGCCTCAGTTTGTCGAATGCGATCGCTCATTTCCCATCACTGTGGGTGAGGTGGTGAAAATGGGGAGATTGAGCAGCAAAAAACTCTGGCAAGGCTATAGTAAAAAAGATGAGGTAAGGGTAGATAAAGCTTTAGATAGTGTGGGAATGTTGGCCCTGAAAAAAAGGTCGATTGCCGAACTTTCGGGAGGACAGCGCCAACGGGTTTATATCGCTCGCGCTTTAGCGGTAGAACCCCGTCTCTTGATTTTAGATGAACCCACTGCCAGTGTCGATCCCCAAATGCGTGCTAGTATTTTTTCCCTGTTGCAAGAATTGAATGAGTGGATGACCATTTTAATTATTTCCCACGATCTGGGAACCCTATCTACCTATGTTAAATCGATCGGTTGTCTCAATCGTCGTCTCTATTATCACGGCCAAAAATCTCTCACTGCTGCTATGTTAGAACAAGTGTATTGCTAAAAGGTTTCTCCCTTTCTACTGTCAAAACCCTTGACAAATACCGAAACTTGACATATACTTATATATATAATGGGAATCCGTGCCTGCCTACAGACCCTCTTTTTTCAGGTCAAATAAGCGCAAGGAATAAAGAAGACAGGGGATGACAATTAAAGACTTATACGAACAAGACTATCTTGCTTGGTTAGAAGAAACGGCCAAACAACTGCGACAAAGACAGACAGATGTATTAGATTGGGAACATCTCAGGGAAGAAATCGAAGCTTTGGGGAATGAACAGAGACATAAAGTAGATAGTTATCTCCTGCAATTACTCATTCATCTGCTTCTCTACCAATACTGGCCGGAGGAACGAGAAAGATGTGCGAGGGGATGGCAGGACGAAATCGGTAACTTTCGGGTGGAATTAGAACTTTTATTGGAGTCAAAAACCCTTTATAACTATTTTTTAACCAGAATCGCCGTTATTTACCCCAAAGCAGTGAAGCGAGTCCGACAAAAAAGCGAATTACCGGCCGCTATCTTTGCCGAAAGCTGCCCCTATAGTCCCGAACAAATTCTCGATTCCGATTTTCTACCCTGAAATTCCGGCAGATTTTTTCAGAAAAACCCTTGACAAATACCCGCACTTGACAGATACTTATATGTATAATGGGAATCCGTGCCTGCCTGCGACCCCTCTTTTTTCAGGTCAGATAATGCGATTAAATTTATTCCTGCTCCCTGGGGTTGAGTTCTAGCTTCAGCAGTTTTAGGAGATGGGAAATATGGCAGCTGGGATTATCGCTATTGTGGGCATAAAATCTTCCTATTTGTAATGCCAGTTGTTCTCTATATCTTTCTGGGGGTGATGTACAGTCCTCTGGAGGTTCAACTTGTAACCAGTATTGCTTCGCTTTTTTGATAGTCAACAGAGCCAGCACTAATTCCGATTGGCTATTGTCGTTGCTAACTTGATATTGTTTTTGCCAAGATACTTGTAATTTCTCCACTTCCGATAGTTCTAGGTTTTGACAATGAGAGATTCTCTCTTTAACTCTGGAAAAATTATTTTTTAAATCGGCATCATCCTTAATTTTATCTGCCATATCAAGATAAATCTTTTCTAGTCTAGCATCGGAATCTCGATAAACAGCCGAATGTTCGCTAAGAATTGATTGAATATCGGGGAAAATAAAATAAGACTCTTTATGAATCAATCCCGTTACCCAGATTCTATGCTGTCCAACCTGATTGACTTTAATCAGTGATTTTTCATATAAGTCCTCAAAAATTTCCTCTAAATCCTTAAATGGGTAGGAATCATCTAAACTTTTATTTTGTAAGTCCAAATCGACGATAGCGAACAGTTGCTGGGGATTTAAATAAGAAGCTTCTGGTTTCTCTTCATGTAAACGTAAAAGAGCAAAGTAAGTATTTAAAACATCATTTCTATCACCACAGTTAAAAAAAGTTGGTATCTTTTGTCTCCAATCCCTAGGAACACAAGCTTTATAAAAATTAGCATCGGGAAAATCTTCCATAGCTCGATAGGATTGAGGAGATAACCTGCCGGCAGTTTTTTTGATTTCCCCTTCACAGAGGATGACAAATTTATTACGAATTTGACGGTTTGCCAGAATAAATTGACAATGTTCTAAAAGTTCCGTTTCCCTAAGACTCATGGGTTAGTTTCTCAATCTTTATTTCAATAGTTTCGGTTCTATCTCTTTAACATGAGCGGGAGTTAAAGCTTGACAGAGTTCATAGGAATGAGTGGCTAAGATATATTGATTGCTAGGTTCCCATTCCTGCAAGTCCTCAATAATTTTATATTGCCAGTCGGGATGGAGAGCAATCTCAATTTCATCCATCAATACAATCGCATCTTTTATCCTACGATACTTTAGCCACAGATAGATACTTAATCGCTTCAGTTCCCCATGACTCAAATCCTCTGGATATAATTCTTCTCCGTTTGTGTCTCCTTTGAATTTAAAGGTAATCCCCGATATATCTTTATCTAAATTAATTTCTTTGTCGGATAAAATTGAATTTAAGTTTTGCCGTCTTAGTTGATAATTATTTCCATATTCACCAGTTTCTATAGCTTGAGCAAAATCTTGATCACGAGCCATGATAAAGTAATTAATCAATAGCTCAACTGGCAGAAAATCGTAGGTAAATAAGTTAATAAGTTTCTTTTTAATATCTGCCATGGCTAAATAATAGTTACTAGAGTCTGGATTCCCTTGATTTATCTGAAAAAGACTCTTGTTTGTGGCTTTAGGTAAAAAGATAAAAACTTGCGTTGAAGGTGCTGCTAAAAATATTTTTGAGGATAATTCTTTCATGAATAATTGAAATTCTTCTTGGATGGCTTGACTAAATTTACACAGCAAAAATATTTTTTCATTCTTCTGGTTGTTTGCTTGACAAAGATATACTAACTTATTTATTCCTAAAATATTTTTAATTATTTTTGTTTGCTGAAGTAATGTTTGAGATTGAGGGGCATCAATGTATATTTGAGCATTCGTCATTCCTAGTTTATCTTGAATAGCATCCATTATTATCTCTAAAAAACTTGTTGAATATTCACCCGAAATTAATCTATCTATTGATGACATTATATCTAAATCAAATAAATGATTGAGTTCTTCTTGGGCAAATAAATGTCGAATTAATTGGTTTCTTTCTGTTTCATCCTCTGGGTTCAACAAGCTTTTAAGTTGTTTTTCAATGTTTTTGAGTCTTTCACGTTGGCCATTTAGCTTTTTGATTTTTTGTTCAATGTCCTGTAATTTTTTTAGATCATCAACGTTAACAGTATCTAAATCTTCTTCTTGTCCGTCAAGGTTAGATAGCAAGTCTTTTATATAAGCATCTCTGCAAATAAAAAATTCTAGTTTTACTTCTTCCTGATTGTCGGTTAGAATTTCAAAAATAGCCAAGGGTTTTTGGTCTAACTCATCTTCTAGTTGACATCGATGGAGTAAATTTACCACATATTCTATTTTTTCTGGATCACCAGAACAATGAAGCAAGATAAAAATTAATTGTAGAAGGGTACTTTTGCCACCGCCATTTTGACTACCGATAGGGAATATCTGGGGAAAAAAGTCTTTATCAAAACTAATATCAATATTCTTTAACACTCGAAAATCAGGAACTTGAACCCGTAGTAACCGCATTGTCAAAACTCCCGTAATCCTATCCTCTTCTATACCTATCCAATATCTGGCGATCACTTGTCTTTTCTACTGGCCAAATTCCGGCAGATTTCCTCAAAAAAAACCTTGACAAATCTCCGCACTTGACAGATACTTATGTATAGAATGGGAATCCGTGCCTGCCTGCAAACCCTCTTTTTTCAGGTCAGATAAGCGTCAAAAAAATAAAAACCCGATACCTGACCACTACTAAAGACTTATACGAACAAGACTATCTTGCTTGGTTAGAAGAAACGGCCAACAACTGCGACGAAGACAGACAGATGTATTAGATTGGGGAACCAACAGACACATAAAGTAGATAGTTATCTCCTACAATTACTCATCCATCTGCTTCTCTACCAATACCGGCCAATGTCTTTTCTACTGGCCAAATTCCAGCAGATTTTTTCAGAAAAACCCTTGACAAATCCCCGCACTTGACAGATACTTATATATATAATGGGAATCCGTGCCTGCCTGCGAACCCTCTTTTTTCAGGTCAGATAAGCGTCAAAAAAATAAAAACCCGATACCTGACCACAACTAAAGACTGATACGAACAAGACTATCTTGCTTGGTTAGAAAAAACGGCCAAACAACTGCGACGAAGACAGACAGATGTATTAGATTGGGGAACCAACAGACACATAAAGTAGATAGTTATCTCCTACAATTACTCATCCATTTGCTTCTCTACCAATACCGGCCAATGTCTTTTCTACTGGCCAAATTCCAGCAGATTTTTTCAGAAAAACCCTTGACAAATCCCCGCACTTGACAGTGCGATCGCTGATCTTGTAGGGTGCGTTACATTTCATTAACGCACCAAATTAATTGTTATTCACCGTAATCATCTGATTTTTGGGATGTTTATTAATGCGATCTCATATTACCGTCTTCATAGTGCGGGATTTGTTGTACAATAGGTAAATGAAGATTTTAGGGGTAATCAAAATGTTAAGTATTGATACTATTAATGAAAATATTGCTCAATCTTCTTTGCCTTCATTACAAGAAATTGCTAAACTTTCTCTATCAGAAAGACATAAACTTTTACGTCCTCTTATTCAAGAAATGGCTGAAGATGTCAATAATGATCCTGAACTAGATTTCTTTTCAGAAATTGAGGGAGAAGGATTAGAAAACGATGACGATTAACCCAAAACGAGGCGAAATCTGGCAAGTTAACCTTGAGCCAACCATCGGACAAGAAATTAGGAAAAAACGTCCTGTTGTTGTTATTAGTTCAGATTTATATAGTCCGATTGCTTTAAGAATTGTGATTCCATTAACAACTTGGCAAAATAAATTTGTTAATCGTCCTTTTATGGTCAAAATTGTGCAAGATAAAATCAACGGCTTAAATCAAGATTCTGCGGGGAATGTTTTACAGATTCGTAGCCTATCAACGTAACGATTTATCGATAAAATTGGAGTTGTTTCCAATCAAGTTATGGGAGAATTATTGGCAGGTTTAATCATTAGTATTGATTATTCCATAGATAATTAAATAGTGCGATCGCCGTCATCTTGTTGATTAAACTTTAAAATTGCGATCGCTTTAGCTTTTGAAAGTGCGGTCTGCTTCGCAGTGCCTTCGGCAACGCTGATTTTTTAGAAAGCTTGATGGTGATATAATTTAAATAAAGACTGTGTAAAAAAGGAAAAAACAGCCGTGAGTCAAACAGAAATTACAGATTCTTTGCTAACTAGCACAGGTTTCTATAACCTCTTTCAAACCTTACCACTAGAAATCCGACAAGGCTTCCTACAACTTTTATTTCAAAATAATTCCTCTGAATTAGAAGACTTTATCCTTTATTTAGCTTGTGAAGATTCTCGAAAAGAAGGATTTTTATCTGAATTAGAGTCTCAATCTCTCTTGGAGAGTTTGCCTCAATGAAATATCAAATTGCCAAACGCTTCAAAAAAGATTTAGATAAAATTAACGACCAAAAAATTCTTGCAAAAGTTAGAAAATGTATTGAAGCAATTGGAAATTCTCAATCACTATCCGAAATCCCCGATCTTGAAGCACTAAAAGGCTTCTCAGGATATTATCGCATTAAATTTGACTACAGCTATCGTATTGGAATTTTTTGGGATGGCGAAGTTATCGAAATTCTCAAAATAGAGAGTCGAGAAGGATTTTACAAAAATTTCCCGTAGAAATTTAGACGATCGCAGTAACTTGACAATTGGCCAAAAAGCAGTTATATCGTGATCGCCGATCTTGTAGAAACCCAACATTGCCTTTATTTCTTACCTTAATTTTTTGGGTTTCACTTCGTTCAAACCGACCTACAGTGCGATTATTTGCTTTATAATTTTTGCTAATCCAGGCTCTTCGGGACTTGGTATGGTTCGATAGGGGGGCATAAATCGACTCAATCCTTATCTGGCAAGAGATTTAATTGATTAGTTCGATCCAGATCGCAAACAATTGACAAAAATGGTTTCATTCCTTATAACCCCGTCCATTGCATAAGACAAACCGAAGAACCCTAATCCCTTACAAAAAAATACTCCGAAATCCTCATGAAATTTATTTTAAGTCACCATGCCGAAGAAAAAATTATTCAACTCCAAATCTCTTGAAAAATATTGCAGGACATCCTCAATAATCCTGAGCAAATTTTAGAAGAAGATGGACTCAAAGTTTATCAAGGTACGTTTGTCGCTATTAACAATAAAACTTATCTTCTGAGAATTTACATTAATGACTTAGTTGAGCCTCAAAAAATTGTTACACTATATGTTACCAGTAAACTTAGAAAATATAGGCAGCTATCAAATGAAAGCTAAATATGATGCTGAAGTTGACGTTTTAACAATTACCTGGCATGACACACCCGTAGAAGAAAGTGAGGCAATCAGTCCGGGGGTTATTCTTGACTATGATCAAGCAGGTAATGTAATCGGGATTGAAATTCTTAATGCTTCTCGAAAAATCGAGAATTTTTCTCCGAATGTGCAGGTAGCTATTTCTTCTCGATAAAGGTGATCGCTGATCCTGTAGTGCGATCGCTGATCTTGTAGGTTGGGTTGAGGTGACGAAACGCAACATTGCTTTTATTTCTTACCTTAATTTTTTGGGTTTCACTTCTACATTTTATTCCATAACAATATAACGGTGAAAACTGGAATATTGCCAATCTTTCGGAGCGTTTACTAATCCATGATGCACGGGATTATAATGGATGTATTCGAGATGATTAACAAAATCTCAATCATCTCGAACTTGATGCTCCCAAAAGCGACGTTGCCAAATAGCCTTTTCTCCTTTATGTTGTCGAGATGTTGAAATTTTACCCTGATATTGAGAATGACATTGACCGCTAAAATAACTTTTAATTAATCGCCAACCAGTTGAAAAATCTGCATCTGTTTCAGGCAATGTCCAAAGAGCATGAATGTGATCTGGTAAAATGACAATAGCATCAATCTTAAAATGATGTTGTCGCATAACATATTTAAAAGCATTTCGTAGTAAATCCACATTTTCAGGTTCACACAAAATTCTGTGACGATTGTATGTCACAACTGTAAAAAAATAAGTGGCTCTAGGTGTTTTTGCTCTACGGTATTGCATCAAGTTAGAATAACATTTATTGGATTGGTGTTTAGGCAACTGGCGTTGGGTTTCGTGCCTCAACCCAACCTACCAAACTACCGATAGGGAAGATCTGGGGAAAAAAGTCTTTATCAAAACTAATATCAATATTCTTTAACACTCGAAAATCAGGAACTTGAACCCGTAGTAACCGCATTGTCAAAACTCCCGTAATCCTATCCTCTCACGGGGAAAAGTGAAACAATCTCTTATACTACCAGCCAAATTCCGGCAGATTTTTTCAGAAAAACCCTTGACAAATCCCCGCACTTGACAGATACTTATATGTAGAATGGGAATCCGTGCCTGCCTGCGAACCCTCTTTTTTCAGGTCAGATAAGCGTCAAGAAAATAAAAACCTGATAACCGGTCCCTAACTACCTATAAGCTTTTCATCCAATCACTAATCAACCGGTTAACCTCTGTGGGAATTTCATCGTGGGGACAATGACCAGCAGTGAGATAATATTCTGTCAGAGAAGGATAGTATTGACGGAATTTGGCCCCGCGTTCCCTAGTATTCATCCAAGGATCCCCTTCACCCCATAACATCAACAGGGGACAGCTTAACTTTTGCAGGAGAATATCCACATTTTCCCCCCGGGGAGATTTAAACACAGAAGCAAAAACTTTGGCTGCTCCCGCATCCAGGGAAGGACGACGGATATCTTCTATTAACTGCTCGGTAATGGCACTGCGATCGAGATATACTTTCTCTAGGGTTTTGCGGATAGTTTTGGGTTGACGGGTATAGAGAAATAAGAGATAACTGGCCCAAGGTTGCAGCAGCATCGATCGCAGTAATTTTTGTGCTAAATTAGGCTGACGATTGCTTTCTGTATCGCTAAAGGGACCGGCGCTATTGAGGAGAATTAATCCCCGAACATTCTCGGAATGATTAGCAGCCACACAGAGAGAAGCGTAACCCCCCAGAGAATTACCCGCTAAAACCGTCGGTTGGCCCACAACTTCCTTGATAAAATCATTTAATTGTTGCTGCCAAAGATTGCCACTATAGACAATATCCGGTTTAGCTGATCTACCAAATCCTAACAGATCGATCGCCCATACCTCCCATTCTGAGGCTAAACCTGACACATTTTTTCGCCAATGGTCGGTAGAAGCACCAAAACCGTGGACTAATAGTAATGGGGGTTTTCCCGCAACTCTAGCACCCGCTTGCACATAGTGTATAGAATTTCCTTGCCATTGCCAATTTTGCCTTGTCGTCAGAGCAGCTGTATTCATCTGCTGTTTTGTTAAGTAATGTGAATAATTCTTAGTCTAACCGATTGAGAAACTGGAGACAAAGCTAGAGATTTTTAGCCAAACCCCTTGACTGAAAACGGGACTTGACATATACTTATATATATAGTGGGAATCCGTGCCTGCCTGCAAACCCTTCATTTTTGGGCAAATAACCCTAAAAAACACTCTTACAAAAAAATCTTGAGCGAACCCATAACCCAGAGAATTACTCCTGAATCACTGGGACAGTTTTTTCCTCATTCCGATAATAGCTATGAAGATTTTGACGATTTTACGGGGATTAATCGACGAAAATCCCTTAAGTCAGGCGGATCTAGAAGATTTACTAGAGATCGAATCCTTAAATTTTAGGGAGACTAACCCTCTCATCCTACAGGAAAGGGCGGAACTATTAACGATTCTCTGGCCGCGAGTCTGGCAAAAATGTCAGGAGTTAGGGATAAATCAGCCAAATCAGATTTTGATCAGCTGTTGGCGCTTCTGGATTCCCTGGGCGCTACAGCTACGCAACCACGCAAAACCGTTGATTCAAGGCATTTTGGCCCCCCAAGGCACGGGGAAGACCACTTTAACATCCATAATGTCGATTATTTTAGCCTATTTTGATTTAAAAGTAAATAATCTCTCTTTAGATGATATTTATAAGACCTATAATGAGCGAATAAAATTGCGTCAAAAGGATAAAAGATTGCGCTGGCGTGGTCCACCGGGTACTCATGATATAGAATTAGGAATTAAAGTTTTAGAACAGGTTTGTCAGCAAGAAAGTCCGATTTTAATCCCGCGTTTTGACAAGTCCCTGCATCGAGGACAAGGAGATAGAATTGCACCGGAACAAGTGGAACGAGTTGATATTCTTTTTTTCGAGGGTTGGTTTGTGGGCATGAATCCAGTAGAGGAAACAGTCTTTGATCATGCCCCCGATCCGATTAATAGCGAAGAAGACCGACAATTCGCCAGGGATAATAATCAAAAATTGCGAGAATATCTACCCCTCTGGTCAAAAATCGATCGCTTACTGATTCTTTATCCCCTTGACTACCGTTACAGTTTACAATGGCGACAGGCAGCCGAAGCAAAAGGAGGTATGAACCCATCAGAAATCGAGGAATTTGTCAAGTATTTTTGGAAAAGTTTACATCCGCAATTATTTCTCCCACCCCTGCTCAAACAAGCGCATCTAGTGGTAGAAATTAATCGGGATCATAGTCTGGGAAAAATCAGTAATCAGTGAAAAGAAAGCTCCGAACTTGTCACTTAACACTATTGACTGATAACTGATAACTGATAACTGATAACTGATAACTGATAACTGATAAAGCTTATGATTGAAGTCGAACATCTGAGTAAAATTTATGGTTCTACCGCGGCAATCAGTGACGTGGATTTTACCGTAGAAAAAGGAGAAATACTCGGTTTTTTGGGACCAAATGGAGCGGGAAAAACCACAACTATGAGGATTTTATCCGGTTATATTCCTGCCACAACAGGAACAGCAAGGATAGCAGGATACGATGTACATCAACAATCCTTAGAAGTGCGTCGTCGCATTGGTTATCTTCCCGAAAATCCCCCCTTGTATCCAGAGATGACCGTAGAAAGTTTTCTGGATTTTGTCGCACGGATTAAAGGCATCTCATCGGGGGATAGAAAAGCGCGGGTAGATTTAGTTTTAAGCAAATGTCAGTTACTAGAAAAAAGAAAAGTTATTATCCGCAAGTTGTCCAAGGGTTATAAACAGCGTGTGGGAATTGCCCAAGCGATCATACACGATCCACCAGTAATTATTTTAGATGAACCGACAGTAGGATTGGATCCGAAACAGATTATCGAGGTGAGAAATCTGATTAAAAGTTTAGCGGGAGAACATACAATTATTCTCTCCACTCATATTTTGCCAGAAGTGAGTATTACCTGCGATCGAGCGACAATTATTAATCGGGGTCGTATCGTGGCCAATAATATTACTACCGCTACCCCTGCCAGTTCCAGTTATGAAATTGAGATCGAGGGTGATAGGGATTCCCTGCTAGAAATCCTTCAACAACTGCCGCAAGTCGAGCAAGCAGCAAAAGTCGGCGATAACCTGCTCAAAATTGTTGGTCAAGTGGGAACAAACTTAGGGGCAGAACTTGCTAGAATAGTTGTCAACAATGGTTATAACTTATTAGAAATGCGTCGCACCCGTAAAACCCTAGAAGATATCTTTCTGGAAGTAATCGGCAGCGGGGAAAATAACCACCAGGAGGAGAGGCATGATCAATAATATCTGGGCGATTTTTCGCAAGGAATTTCAAAGCTATTTTACGGCTGCCAATGCCTATATCATTATGGGGATATTTTGGTTAGTAGCAGGATTTTTCTTTAACTCCCTTCTCTACGGCATTATTCTCGATATTGGTATTCAGGAACAATCGGGATTTCTGGTAGCCAGAGATACGGTGTCTGAATTTATGACCACTTTCATCGGCATGATTTTATCCTCTTTATTGTTGGTAATTTTGCCAGCCCTGTCTATGGGATTATACGCAGAGGAAAAAAAACAGGGAACCCTAGAACTTTTAGCCACTTCCCCCCTGACTAATTGGAGTATAGCGATCGGTAAATTATTGGGAGTGCTGGCCTTTTTTACCGTGATGATTACCCCCTTTTGGATTTACGAAATAGTAGTTTTTAGTGCCGCAGTTCCCCCGGTGAATATAGCCAGTATTTTACTAGCTCATCTAGGATTAATTTTACTAGCAGCGGCCATCCTAGCCCTTGGGATGTTTATCTCATCCCTCACCAATAGTTCTATCCTTGCTTACATCATCACCTTTATCACCATCTTATTTATCTGGATACTGGATGTCATTGCTAACAATGCCGAAACCTTCTTTCGAGATCGCATTGGAGGAGAAGTGGGAGAACAGATCGGATTTTTCCTGAAAGAATTGCTCTCCCATCTATCTTGGTATCAACCCTTTAACAATTTCGTGCGGGGAATTTTTGACAGTAGTAGTTTAGTCATCTTCCTCAGTTATATTCTGCTGGGAATCTTCCTAACTACTCAAGCGATCGAAGCGGACCGTTATCAAAGAAACTAACTATGAGATACTGGCAAAAATACAGTAAATTTCTCTATATACCCGCCCTCTTTCTGGGTAGTGCCGGCTTAACAGTAGGGTTAATCTCCGGTCAATGGTCATCCCTCTCTCTGGGGTTATTAATTGCTGGGGCTATTTTGTTTCTAGGGTGGCTGTTGTTATTAGTAATCACTTCCAAAGAATTTTGGCAAAAAAGAAGTACCCGCACCGGCACTCAAACCCTCATTACTACTATTATTGTCCTCAGCGTTATCGGTTTAATTAACTTTCTCGCCCTCCGTTATCCCTATCGAGTTGATTTAACCGAAAACCAAATCTTTAGTTTATCCTCCCAAACCGAAAGACTATTAACCAATCTGTCAAAACCAGTCAAAGTCTGGATTTTTTCAACCCGGGGAATCAGTGCCAACGAAGAGGAACTTTTAGCCAATTATCAACGCAAAAATCCTCAATTTCAGTACGAGATAGTTAACCCGGAGAAAAAACCCAATATTGTCCAGGAATTCAAAAAACTAGCTGATGATAATCTGTCCAGAGTTTATCTTCAGTATGGTGACAAAAAACAACCCCTGAAAACTATTAGTGAACAGGAAAGTCTCACGGAAGCGAAACTGAGTAACGCCATTGAAACCGCTAAAACTAATCGCACTTTAACCGCTTATTTTCTGCAAGGTCATGGAGAAAATGCCATCAAAGAACCTCAAGGAGGTTTAGGACAAGCAGTCAATAGTTTAGAAGCAAAAGGTTATCAAGTAGAACCACTTAATCTAGTGGAACGTTCCACCATTCCCAATAATGCCGATGTCATTATTATTGCCAGTCCCAAAAGAAAAATATTTCCCCAAGAAGTCACCGCTTTAAAAAACTATCTTGAGCAAGGGGGCAAAATTTTATTACTGATTGACCCCCAAACCGAAACCGGATTAGAACCCTTATTAACCCCTTGGGGTGTGAAACTAGATAATCGGATTATTATTGATGCTTCCGGTGCTGGGGAAATTATCGGTTTAGGTCCGGCTAGTCCCATTATTACCAATTACGGTAATCATCCCATTACTCGCGATTTTGCTAACGGTATTTCTATCTTTCCCTTTGCTCGTCCCATCGCTACCGTTCCCGTCGAAGGAATTGAAGCCGTATCTTTAATGATTACTAATGATAAAATGTGGGCTGAGAGTGATTTAAATGATCAGAATCTCCAGTTTAACCCTGAAAAAGATTTAGCTGGCCCTTTTGATCTAGGAGTTGCTCTGACGGGAAAAAAAGGTAAATTAATCGTGATTGGTAATGCCAGCTTTGCCAGCGATGGACTATTTGAACAACAGTTAAACGGAGATATATTTTTAAATTCTGTGCAGTGGTTAGCCAGTGGTGAAACAGCCACCTTATCTATCCGGGCCAAGGAACCAGAAAATAGAAGAATTAATTTAAATCCCCTGCAAGCTAACGCTATTTTTTGGATAGGGATGGTAGTGATGCCTTTAGTGGGATTTACCCTAGCCGGATTGACTTGGTGGCAACGTCGTTAATCGAGTTAGAATCTAGAAAGATCATCTCTCTTATTCCCCCTAACTGCCATGACCACAACCCAAACTATCCCCCAATTGTTGACTTTTGATGACTATATCAATCAATATCCCGATGATGGACAACAATACCAATTAATCGCAGGAAAATTATTGGCCATGATGCGACCGATCGGAAAACATGAAGAAATTGGCGGATTTGTTTCTGGAACCCTATTCTTAGAGATAAATCGGCAGCAATTGCCCTATTTTATCCCCAATACTGCCGCAGTAAAACCCCTTCGCCCCCATACAGGTTATCTACCCGATATTATTGTCTTAGACAGAGAAAATCTAGTTAATGATCCCTATTGGGAAACCGCTTCCTCAATTTCTCTGGCAACATCAGCTAAATTAATTATTGAAATTGTCAGTTCCAATTGGCGAGATGATTATCTGAAAAAATTCGACGACTACGAACAATTAGGAATTGCTGAATATTGGATTATCGATTATTTAGCTAAAGGTTCGGCCCGATATATCGGCAGCCCCAAAGAACCCACCATTTCTATCTATCAATTAATCGATGGAGAATATCAAGGTAATTTATTTAAACAGGATCAACGTCTTATTTCAGGAGTTTTTCCAGAGTTAAACCTCACTGCTAATCAAATTTTTCGTGCTAGAGCTTAAAGAAAAACCCGTATTTTTAGATTAGACTTATGGCAAAAATCAAAAATTGTCCTGAGAGTCAGGAGTCAGAAGCTTATAATAGAAAATAACTCAAGATCGGAGAAATCAATCTAATGTTTGCCACAATAGAAGATAAACAAGCCCTTTCCCTCGAAGTATTTCTTGCCCTTCCAGAAACTAAGCCTGCTAGGGAATATTATCATGGAATTGTCACTCAAAAACCTATGCCCAAAGGAAAACACAGCATCTTACAATTTGAGTTAGCCTCTGCCATTAATCAACAGACTAAACCTCAAAAATTAGCTTATGCTCTACCTGAATTGCGTTGTACTTTTGCAGAACGTTCAATTGTGCCAGATATTGCGGTGATTCGTTGGGAGAATTTGCCAAGAGATATAGATGGAGAAATGGCCGATCAATTTTTACGTTATCCCGATTGGATTATTGAAATTATGTCTCCTGAACAATCTGTTACCTTAGTGATGGAAAAGATTATTTTCTGTTTACAACAAAGAACAGAATTAGGTTGGTTGATTGATCCTTCAGCAAAGTCAGTCACCGTTTTTCAAACAGGATTACCGAAAGTACATATTGCAACTGAAGGAAATAATGAGCCTTTAGCAGTGATTAAAGGTTTAGAACGTTGGTCAATATCAGCAGTGGATATTTTTGCTTGGCTAAAGGTTTAATTTGTTCTGTCAGCATCGTTTGGTTTATCAGTTTATTCCAGAAGAGTAAAGTTATCAAAGTTATAGGGATGTGGACTCATTATGAATAACCCCTCTTATTTATTTTATACTGGTAGCATTAATGATTGATTTGGATTGTAAAAATTAGGAACATGAAAAGCCTATGGTATAAGACTTTTGCCTTCCGCAAAGCGGTATAAATACCCTCAAGATAACATAAGAATATGATATAAAGCCCCTACTCAATTGACTGAATGAAGAGGCATTTTTCGTATTTTTTGCAGGCAATTTAGCCAACTTTTGTGGTTTCTTTTTCTGTGGATTTGGATAGCTTTAGTTTGCGTTTGAGGGTTGAGGCTGCGCCGAGTGTGCCGAGGGCAAGGAGGCTTAGGATTGAGGTCGGTTCGGGTACGGCTTGAGGACTAAGACTAAAATTAGCCGAAGCAACCGATGTCGTGACCGAAGTTCCGCCTGTTAGATCTACTGTCAGCGTGCCAGACAGCCATCTCAAGTCTAGTTTCAAAGCCCCTACTCCTGGTGCTAAAAGCTTATTCTGAAGCTCAATCATATCTTGACTGAGCGTCGTTAATGGTCCTCCTCGGCTGAAGCATTGGTTTGCGAACCAAATACCCCCAGCCGCTAGACAGTCGGCCTTAGGACCAGGAGGTTCACAACCGCTCACAATAAGTAGTTAGACAAAATTAATTACATAATTTTCTCCAAATTCTTTCAGAATTTTTTCCACAGATTCAACAAAAGTTTCCCCGCTAGAGTAGGCATCTATCCCAAGCCATTCA
>VYMG01000165.1_pt1 | contig 23731 bp, 16 predicted proteins | sample 5115261 | NCBI WGS metagenome assembly VYMG01 (sample SAMN12291781, study PRJNA351875) | freshwater metagenome | isolation source: freshwater lake | place: USA: Michigan, Wintergreen Lake | collected 2013-08-08
GCAGCCGCAAACCTACGCGCTCTCGCTCAAGATAGGCGTAACCACCACCGCTTACAAACAATCCAAAGCCCAACAGATCACGATAAAAGGCAATGGCCTCTTCTAGACTCTTGGTACCCAGAAACGGGGTGACTTGCACGAAGTTGGTGGTCATATACGGCCCCTAGCACTGCATCGTAATTCTGCATAACAAGCGCGTTGAAGGCAATTCGTTTTTGAGGATCGCGCACTTTCAGCGCGTGCCCCGCAGTATGCTTATATTTCGGGAAATTGCGCAAAACACGAGTCAAGACGGCCTTTGCTGCCGATCCTACTGCACATAATGGCAGACCCCGCCCCGAAGTTTTTGCCATTCATTCGGAGCACTTGGTTGCCCTTGAACGTCCGCTTTCGTCCGCTTTCGCCCTCCGCGCGCCCCAAAACCAGACCATCCCCTTTCGGCCAAAAGTCGTCCCCTGCCTGTCAATTGACTTGATCATCGATTCCTCCTTGATCTACATTCCACGTAACGCGGGTGCAAAGAGACCAAGAAATGGTTGAAGTTCGAATCTTGACGTCCCGAGATATTGCGCTCTTCGATAAGGTCGCAGACGAGGTATTCGACAACCCTATCGACCCAGAACTTGCCTCGGCATTCTTAGCGGATCCGCGTCATCATATTGCCGCGGGGATCGACGACGGAGTTGTGGTCGGCTTTGCATCGGGCGTCGACTATATTCATCCCGATAAGCCCGCAGAGCTTTGGATCAATGAGGTCGGGGTTGCGCCAACCCACCAAGGGCGTGGAATTGGCAAGCAGATAGTTGCATGTCTTCTTGAGCATGGCGTATCGATTGGCTGTCGAACCGCGTGGGTTGTCACAGAGGCCGGAAATGCTCCAGCCAGAGCACTGTATGTTTCGGCGGGTGGCAGAATTGACGTTGAATTAGAGGATCCCAGCGGCCGGCCAGTGCTTTACCTATTTTCGGAGGATGCTTGAATGGATTTTGTAATCCAACCCGTTGGCTATGTGCTTGGAGGCAGAGCCGATCCGATAGACGATGATTGGGGAGCGAGCCGGTCGGCCATCGAACTCAATTCTGCCCTCTTCACGCCTGAAGCATTGGCAGGGCTTGATGCATTCAGCCATGTGGAAATCATCTTTGTTTTTGACAAGGTTACTCCAGATAAGATTGAGAAAGGCGCTCGCCACCCGCGAGGGCGCCAAGACTGGCCCCTAACGGGCACTTTCGCGCAACGCGGCAAGAACAGACCCAACCGGCTTGGGGTAACGGTTTGCAAAATTCTATCGGTTGAGGGCACTTCGCTCCACGTCGAAGGTTTAGATGCAATTAGCGGGACCCCTGTGGTCGACATAAAGCCAGTCATGCGCGAGTTTCTACCGCGTGGAGAAATTCGCCAGCCCGAATGGGTTGGGGAAATGATGGCTGCGTATTGGTAAAGCTCAGACTAGCGGTTTAATGGCTTTTTCTAAAGTCCGCGTGGGTTCTGAACGTCCGCTTCCGCCCGCTACACGCCCAAACCAGACCATTCGCTTTCGGCCATACCCAGTCAAAACAAGTTGACCACCAGTGCAGCACTCTCTTGCTCTTTCAGTCTTGAAATTCTGTTGACACGTTGTCGCTAGCACATGTTACCTTGCATCAACTGAACGAAGATATGAGGCTAGGGGGCTGCCATGACGAAGCGAACTTTGGAAAAGCGGGATATTCCCGCCGCTTTGTTGGCAGGCTTTCGTTGGTTGAGAAATCCGGTTTCACAGGGCGGGGCCAAGCAAGTGCCGCGTATCCAAATGCTGGCGAGTGGGCCCGAGATTCTGGCCGATGTTGAGCGTATGCGAGCCCATCCATCGGGCAAAAAACTATTGGCTGAACGCCCCGACCTCGGTGTATTTCTGTCCGACACGGCTGCTCTCAAAGCAATGCCAACAGCCAGTCTGGGCCGAGCAGTCTATGATGCGATGGATAATCCAGTTGGCGTCCCTGGCTATCTGCTGGCGGGACTAATCTACAAGGACGGGTTTTTCGATTCATTTGATATGAGTGATGACGCGCGTTTCTATTTGGAGCGTATCCGCTGGCTCCATGATTTGTTTCATGTCGTCAGTGGTTATGCCACCGATTTGGCGGGCGAAGGCATGCTCATTTATTTCCAACACGCTTATCTTTATGGGCTGAACTTCAACTCATTGGCACGATCCCCTTTTGGTATTGGCCCGCGATACTTTCTTCGTCCCGATTGCGGACAAGCGCGTTGGCAAGAGTATCTTCGCGATGCCAACACGCGTGGACTACACGCATATAATGTTTGTCCAGCAGTGTTTGCGCCCTGGGAGGCGTTGCTAACCCAACCGCTTAGCGACGTCAGACAACAACTCGGAATCGTGGCGTTTCTGGAGGATAGCTCGCGCTGGCTCGACAAGAGTATGCTGGGCAAAAGGGCAGCCACAGGCTTTGGTGCGCAGTCACGCGAGGCAAAGCAAGCACAATTGGCACGCAAGGTGGTTGAAGCCGGGGTCGATTACCGCGATCTTTACCGGTTCAGTGATGAAAAAGCGCGGAGCTTGCGCATGTTAGCGGCAAACGGCGCATCGGATGCGCAAATCCGCGAGGCAGCAGCTAACTGAGACGGTAAACTTGGGGGCAGGAGCAAAATACGCTGTTGCTATTGTACAATCCGCGTTCCGATCGTGCTCATTGCTGAGATAGGCTGACGAGTTTTGGGGGCTGTTGCACGTGTCGCGATAGTTCAGATCATCCGTGCAGCGAGAGCCCCGACGATCAAAATGGTAGCAGCCAATGATATGCTTCTTGAGTTCGACGAAAGTCCGCTTTCCAGACTTCTTTGCTTGAACGCCACCAACCAGCAATTGCCTAAACTCAACTTTTTATGATCCAGTAAAGCACTCCGAACCACCCATTTTAGCGGTCGCTGAACGATACAGGACGAATTCGACTTTTGTGCCTTCGCTTTGGTGGGATAGGTTACAGATACGTCACCCAGCGTTCTTAGGGCCGTCACACGCGGTATATAGCCCTAATCAGCAATCGTAAGTGCTGGGGAAAGCAATGACACATTCTGTACGCCGGTCGGCTCGTTTGTTCGATTCCGCCGCTATGGTGGCTATTCTTAGCCTTGGGTGGGTGCACGCCGCCAAGGCTCAACAAGCTAGCGAGCAGCCCGCTCGTGAAGTTGAGACGGTCATTGTTACAGGCTCTAACATTCGTCGATCCAATCTTGAAACAACCGTTCCCATCACCGTCTTGGATCAGCGCGCGATTGAATTGCGCGGTGCGCTATTACCGTCTGAATTGCTGACTTCCTTGCCGTCGGTAAGCAATTTGCCAGAGAACGAAACCCGTTTGGGTTCCTCTGGTGCGCGGGGCGATAATGCCAATTTGAACCTTCGCAACATGGGCGCAACCGCAACCCTGATCTTGATCAATGGCCGCCGCATGGCCATCAATCCGTTTACCGCTGGTTTGTCGCAAGCGGTCAACATCAACCACTTGCCGACACAGGGGATCGCGCGGATTGAAGTGCTGCGCGATGGTGCATCCTCGGTTTACGGGTCAGATGCTGTTGGTGGCGTGATCAACTACGTATTGCGGCGCGACTTTGAGGGTGTTGAGGCCCTCTTGCGCTATAGCCAGCCTGAAGCTGGCGGTGGCGAGAGCGTGCAAGGCGCTGTTACGTTCGGTACCCGCTTTGCAGATGACCGGGGACGATTGTTTGGCACATTTGAAGGGCTCTCCCGCGATGCCACCCTTCTGACCGAACGCGACTTCAGCCGAACTTCTTTGAACACTGACCGCGCGCCAGCGCCATTTAACGCCTTGGGCGGGCCCTTTGATGCACGTTCCGCCCGCGGCTTCTGGCCCACTTTTCGAATTGGCACATCCACGGCCAACAATTTCTTTCGACCTGTGAACGGCACACCTGCGCTGACGACGGCGGCACCTAGCCGCACAACCAACCCAGAATTCTTCTTGGACCTCAATCAGTTTGGGTTCGCTTCACCCAAGACAACGCGCGGCAATGCCTTTGTGACGGCAGAGTATGACATCAGCGCGCGGCTCACGGCCTTTGCGGAGTTTGGCTATTACGGCTCGTCATCTACCATGCGCCGTCAACCGCTGGCTCTGAACGCGCCGACATCAGATCAGCTGATGGTTATGCCCATTGATAGCCCCTTCAATCCCTATGGCTCGCGCTTCTACCATGTCACCGGCGCACCAAACACCGACGGCACCGCGCGCGTCGTTGGTGCACCGCGCACCGTCAGCTTCACCCAGCTTACCATTCGCGACTTGGCCGCCGAAAGTGTCGAAACCAAAGCGGACGTCTTCCGGATCGTCGGCGGCGTGCGTGGCAAGCTTGGCAAGACGTGGGAGTGGGAGAGCTCATTATTTTACAATGAAGTCAGTGGAACCGACAATGCGTTCCCAGATGTTCGTGAAAGCAAGCTCCAAGCCGCAATCGCGCGCACCGATATGAGCGCCTATAATCCATTTGGCTACATGTTCCGCGTGGCAAATGGGGCGGTCGTAGCTGACCAGCCCTATACCAATCCGCAGTCGGTCGTAGACTCCTTCTCGGAAGTCTATTCGCGCAGCGCGGAGAGCTCGATTGCCAGCGCCGACTTTAGGACTTCGGGCACCTTGTTCTCCCTCTGGGATAATGAGGTAAAGGCCGCCTTTGGTGTGGAGTTTCGTCGGGAAGAGTTAAGCGATGTGCGTCCGCCGTTCAGCGGCGAGAACCCTGCCTCCTCAGGCCTAGACCCACTCAACAACGACTTCTTATTGCATCCACCCCGACCTGATGTGTTTGGTGAGCGCGAAGTCACTAGTGCCTATGCCGAGACTGTGGTGCCGTTGGTTTCGCCTGAACGCGAAATACCGCTGGTGAATAGCCTTGAGCTAACTGCCTCGGCGCGGTTTGAAAGCTATAGCGACTTTGGTGAGACCACAAAGCCGAAAATTGGCGTAAACTGGCGGCCGACGTCTTGGTTGATGGTACGTGGTTCCTACAATGAGGGCTTCATGGCCCCAAGCCTTGCAGCTCTTTATACCAGTTCGCGTTGGTCCATCACGGCGGGTGCCGGTGATCTCGATGCTTATCGTAATCCGTTCTTGAATGAGGGTCCTTATGTCAAGCGTACCTATTTTGGCGGCAACCCTGACCTAAAACCGCAGGAATCTGAAGGCACCACTTATGGCATTGTGTTCGACGTTCCGGGCATCAAAGGGCTGAGCCTCACCGCGGATCTGTGGAGCATCGACCGCACCAATTTGCTTGGTCAACGCAGTACCGCACAGATTGATGCAAGCGATACGGCCCTGTTGCGGGCCTATACGCGGGCGCAGATTGCTGCCGGCGTCGCCGTCAACCAAATCGATATCGGCAGTGGCGCAACCTATCGCGGCGATCCCGATGTCCAGCGTTATGCGCTGACACCTGAAGATCGCGCGGCATTTGCCGCCTACAATGCCGCCAACCCAACCAACCCGGCCGCCCCGGCAGGGCGTATCTTCGCGCGGTATCAGCCGTTCCTGAACTTGTCGAGCAGCCAACACGAAGGTGTTGACTTTGGATTTCGCTATGCGATGCCACGCCAGTCTTGGGGCCGCATTCTAGTGACTTCAGATTGGAGTTATTTGGATCGCTCGCGCACCACGCTTGCACCCGTCAACGTCGCACCAACCGAGAATAACGGCCTTTACGGCGATGGTGCCGCAAAGTGGCGCAGCACAACCAATATCAACTGGGATAAGGGCGCATGGAACGCGGGACTTGGCATTTATCATGTCGGCAAAACACATGACTCAGGTGCCACAACGACGCAGGCGATTTATGAAAGCCTTGGCAAGCCTTCTTACATCGAGCCGTTCTTCACAGCAGGAAGCACTCTTTATCGCTTGGTGATCGATCCAGTCGTGACCTATAATCTCTCCATCGGGTACAAGTTTGAGACGGCATCGCCAACATGGCTCGCCAACACGCGGGTCCGGCTATCCATCGCAAATCTTACCGATGAGCCGCCGCCATTAACATCGGGTGCGTTCGGTTATGATGCAGGTGTCAGCCAAGCCCTCCTGAGTGGCCGCAGCTGGAGCCTCGAAATTGTGAGGAAATTCTGATGTCCCCATTTTGGTCGAGAAGATCCTTCCTTCAACGTGCTGCCATAGCGGCACCGATGATTATGCCTTTAGGCGCCGGTGCCAAAGCTTCTTCGGGCGATGCACTAGCGTCATCAGCCAGCTTGGTAGCAACGGAATTGCGTCGGTGGCAAGTCCCCGAAGCAAACCAAGCGGCTGCAGTCGATGCCAATTATTTTTACGGGATTGGCAATCGCACGTTGGTCAAGCACCGCAAATCCGACGGCGTGCGGGTCGCAGAATGGCGGGATGGGGCTGATGGCGCGATCGTGCACTTTAATGCGGGCTATGTCGCCAAGAACCGATTGATTTTAGCGCACTCGAACTTTCCCCAATTGCCGATGGCAAGCTCACTGGAGACGTTCGATACCACCACCATGCAACCCGTCGAAACATATAGTTTCGGGATTCGGCTCGGGTCGTTGACTTGGGCGGTTCGTCATGGCGGTTCTTGGTGGGCATGCTTTGCCAATTATAACGACAAGGGTACGACGCCCGGATTTGATCAACGCTGGACCTATCTGGGCCAGTTCGACGACGCGTGGCAGATGCGTCAGTCGTGGATCTTCCCTCAAGCGGTCGTGGCAACTTGGGGGGTAAGCTCTAGTTCTGGCGGTGATTGGGGCGAGGATGGCTTGCTCTATGTTACCGGCCATGATGCGGCAGAGCTTTATGTTCTGCGGCTTCCCAAACAAGGCGTGGTGCTAGATTATGTGACCAAGATTGCAGTGCCATTTGAAGGGCAAGGCTGGGCTTGGGACCGAAGCGTGGGTAAGGACCGCGTTATCTATGGAATAAGCCGGAAGCGACGAGAGATCGTTGTTGCCCGCATTCCAGCGATTCCAAAGGCGTGATGCTGAGACAGATGTTACCTGAAGCCAGGTCGCGCTGTCGCCTCAGAGTCTAGAGGGCTCTAAAGGGACGCTTGTCGATGCCCGCATGATTGGGGTTCTGCCATGCCGTGGACCGCGAAAGCAGGCTTTTGCCGTTTGGCGACATACATGGCAGCATCCGCCATTTTGACGACAGTTGAGGCGTCATAATGGTGCATTGGACACATGGCGACGCCGACACTGGCACCAACCCGCACGGATCCTGCGTCAATCTTAACAGGTTCTAAGATTGTGCAAATGAGCTTGTCGGCGAAGCGTTCAACGGCATCCAGGTCATTGCTGGGGTAGAGAATGGTGAATTCATCTCCACCGATACGGGCAACAAAGTCTTGCGGACGCAAAAGGCCACTGATCCTGTCTGCAATCCCGACCAGCAATTGATCGCCAGCATGGTGTCCGAACTCATCATTGATCGCCTTAAAGCCATCCAAATCAATCACCATAACGGCAAAGGGCTGGCTGGTAGCGGATTCGGTCAAGGATTGAAGCTGGACCTGAAATGCTGTCCGATTTCCAACGCCAGTCAGCACATCTTTATAAGCAAGTTGTGACAAGGCGCGCTCTCGTTGGCGCGATTCAGTGACATCTTTTAGACTGGCAATTGCAATCGAACTTGTAATTGACCGTACCCAGCGAACGCTTGCTTCGAATTCTTGATTGCTATGCTTAAATTGCACATCGATATGGCCTGTCGCCTTTTCGCTTTCTGGAAGGGCCAATAGAGGCTCGGCTGAAAGGAACAACGCGTCCAAGTGATTGGGCAAAGCACGAGCCTCCTCACTGGTGAGTTGAGCGCCTCTGAGTGCGTTAAACGCCTCGTTCGCGCCCAGCAAATTCCCGGAGCTATTGAAGACAATTGCTGGCTCCGCGATAACTTCCGCTGCTGCGAGAAGTGCGTTCTGCCCGACGCCAAAAAGGCTTTTACGGATTCGCAAAGCTAATTGACCTAGAAAACTCTCATCGAGCTTTAGAATCTGCCACGTGAGCAAGAAGCCAAAAGCTGGCGTTAGAATTGGAACCTGCACTTTCTGGGTGATCCAAAGGTATTGGGCGATGGGGAACCAGCACACGACAAGCACGATGGTTACGAGCAGGCCTCTTCCCCAGCTTAAGCGATAGATGATCAAGGTAGCCAATAGCGTTGCCGCGAGCACCAGACCCGCTTGTCTAACGGGTGACAACTTAGGCTTCGCAAAATCAGTGTTGGCTGTTTCAGTTGCCAAGGCAATCGCCTCTGGACGAGCAATTGGCCCTTGCGCCGGCGCAATCAGGGTGAATTGCGGTGTCTTGAGAGCGAGACCGATAATCACTTTCTTGCCACGCAAGTCGCTGGGACTGATCCGGCCAGCGGCAACATCCAAAAAGTCGTAGCGCTTAAACTTTGCCACTGAAATTTGGAAATTGAGCGGCAACTGACCGAAGCGAAGGTCGGCGCGACGGTTTAGCCAATCGGCGGATAACGCAAGCTTCTCATCTGGCAAGCCACTAACAGCACGCAATTTTTGTTGAGCATCAATTTCGAATTTAGACATGACCAATGTCGCATGCCGACTGAACCGCCCAAGCGGTTGAATGGGTCGATATGTGCCATCTGGATTCTCGATCTGAGAGACTGGTAGGGCAAGTTTTTGGGGCCCGAGAGCGGCGATGGCGGTCTCGAGCTCTAGATCGTCTACTTCTGACTCGGGAACGCTCAGGCCAGCGTCAATGTAAATGCGATCCACATTGGCCTGATCTAACAGGGCTAGCGTTTTTGCCATCAGGCGACGATCAAAGGGATAATATCCCATTGTCTGCACAGCCTTCTCATCGATAAAGATGATGATGGTGTCTTCTGAAGGCGCGACGGCGTCTCTAAACTGCCAATGATCAGCAAGCGCAGCTTCAACGCGCTGAGGTATTTCGGTCTTTGAAAGGCCAATTGCCACAATTGCCGCAAAGATACAGGCAAACAAGATCCGTATCAGACCCGTCGGCAAAGCTTTCAGAAAACGCATACTAGACCCGCCCGTCCACCGAGTTTCCATTTTCCCCTAAAGCCATGAATATATCGATAAGTTCTACACCTGAGCTGTTGGGCGAAGGATCAGGACTTGCTCAGATTCCTCATGGTCTTGCGCGAGGCGCGGCCTTTGTCGGGGCAACATTTGGAGGCGGTGCAGCGGGTGGCGGCGCATTTGGTGTTGGCACCGCAAGAATTGCGTTCGCCGCAGTCCTAAACGACGTTCCTAAATTGCTCCCAACTGACGACAAACCGGTAATAAGAGCGACAGCCAAGAGCGATGCAATCATGCCATAATCCAACGCGACCGTTCCGGCCTCGTCTGAAAGTAGCCCTTTTATCTTGCTACGCGCTCTGAGTTTCACCACGAACTTACTCCAAACCAGACCGATCTAGTTCGTTGCGTAGCATGATCGAGTTAAGGGAGTATACTTCCCATTGGGGCATTTTTATAAAGACTTGATTCAAATTTTAGGAAATGAGATCAACCCGTTGACTTAAATCACGCCTCAACACACAACCCATTTAAGGCCAAAGCCTAGATTTGTTGAGCATCAATCTCGAAGCTGGATGTGACCCGTGTCACATGCCGACTAGACCCACTAATTGGCTGAATGAGCCGGCTTCCCGATCCTTGAGACTGACAAGGCTATCTTTTGGAGCCTGAGAGTGGCGATGGCGTTCTCCAGCTCTAAGTCGTCCACTTCTGGCTCTTGAAACGCTCAGCCGAGGCGGCAACCCTCTAAAGGTCCTAGCGGCGGCCGCCTCTCTTTCCACTTGGAGCCACACCTGGGTTAGCATTTGGGGGCGCTGCAGTAGGTGCTGGCGGAGTTGGTGCTTGAGCAGAAAGAACTGCATCCGTGGCAGCCTTAAAGGACTTTCCCAAATTGCTGCCAAGTGGTGTCAGGCCCGTTATAAGAGCGACGGACAAGAGCGATGCAATCATGCCATAATCCAGCGCGACCGCTCCGGCCTCGTCTGAAATTAGCGCTTTTATCTTGCTACGCGCTCTGAGTTTTACCACGAACTTACTCCAAACCAGACCGAACAGATGCGTTTCGTAGCATGATCGAGTTAAGGGAATATGCTTTCAATTGGGACATTTTATAAAAATATGGTTCAAATTGTGGGCGATTGGCGCAACCCAATGCCTGAAATCACGCCTCAACACACAACCCATTTTTATGCCGAAGCCCAGATTTGTTGAATGAGCCCGTGTCCCGATCCGTGAGACTGACAGGGCTATCTTTTGAGATCCGAGCGTGGTGGATTCATCCTCCAGCTCTAAGTCGTCCACTTTTGGCTCTTGAAGCCCTCAGTCCAGTCGGCAATGCTCGAAAGGTACTAATTGCGGCTCCGTCGCTCCTTTATTGGAGCCACCTTGGCCGGGGCAGCAGTTGGGGGCGCTGCTGCAGGTAGTGGCGAACCTGCTGATCGAGCCGCAAGAATTGCGTCCGCAGCAGCTTTAAAGGAGGATCCCAGATTGCTGCCGACCGGTGTCAAACCCGCGATAAGAGCGACGGCCATAACCGATGCAATCATGCCATAGTCCAGTGCGACCGTTCCGGCCTCGTCTGCAATCAGCCTTTTTATTTTGCTTTGTGCTCTGAGCCTCGACAAGTTCGTACTCCACACTAGACCTATCTGATACATTTCATAGCATGATTGAATTAAGCGAGTGCGCGTCCCATTGCGGCATTTGTATAAAAACATGGCTCAAATTGTGCGCAATTGCTTCAGCTTAATGACTAAACACGCGTAGCCCAGCAGCAAGGCATCGCAGAAATAGCCGCCCGTAAAACAGGCGAGGTGCGTGCAGGCCGGGCAATTGCAACTTGCCCCGCCTTTCGATATCGGCTTCTCAGGGCCTATGCGTTCGCCCAGAGAAGCCCCTGCGATGCTGTCCCCGTTACCCCGATCTGATTGAGCAGGGGGCTTTAGTAACGCACCCGCACCCCGAACATGAACCGGCGGCCAAAATACTCAAGCTCATAGGGCTGTGCCAAAGTACCCTGATAGCGCAATCCACGTTCATTGGTGAGATTATTGATATCTGCGTAAAGGGTCACATGATCAGTCAACTGATACCGGCCTGAGAATTCAACGCGCTGTTGGGCATCCCAAGATAAGTCACCCGCTGCTGCACCTGGCGAGATTTCATCCAGCCATTCCGTGCGATGCTGCCAGGCTAAGCGCAGCGAGAAGCCATACTTTTCATAAAAGATGGCGGCTTGGGTGATCCGGTCCGAAGTGCCTGTGAACGCGCTCTTGCGGCCACTGCCAATATCGAATTCCCCATCAAGAAACGCAACACTGGCCTGAACACCTAAGCCAGACAACGCACCAGGCAAGAAGGTGAAGGGATGGTTATAAGCAAACTCCACGCCTTGAAGATACCCGTCACCGCCATTCAATGTTGTGTTGTAGGTGTAGCCTGACCGATCTACGCCGTTGGAGTTGAACCGGCCATCGCCAACCAATTCTGAGGCATCAAACAAGACATCTTTCACGTTGCGATAAAAGTAAGACGCCGAGAGAAGTGAAGCAGGCGCAAAATACCACTCCGCACTTAAGTCCCCACCAATCGCGCTCTCCGGCTTCAAGTTTGGATTGCCGCCTGTGATTGATTGGACGCCCACGACATCGGTAATCGAGACAGTGGCGCGTTGATCGGTGAAGCTTGGACGGGCTGCACCACTGATTAGAGCGGCGCGAAGTTTTACGTCATCCGAGAAGTCATAGGTGTAGTGCAGGCTTGGCATATATTGCGTATTATCGCTGGATAAGGATAGTGGCACTAAGGACGTTCCAACCTGCGCCAGACCTTTTGCAGTGACTTCCGATTTCTCCACCCGCAAGCCAGCAAGCAAGGTGTGGCGATCCCATTTCCACGTGTTCTGCACATAAAGTGCTGTGACATCTTCATCGACGGTATTGGCCAAGGCCGGATTGCGGCGTGGCACTGGGAAGGTGCCTCCTGCACTTGCATTAGCACGTTCCGCTGCAGCAATCACAGCCTCCAATTGTTGGTTGAGCGCTACGTTGTCGATGAAGAATGACTGGAAGCCAACATTAATACTACCGATCGCGGACTCTTGTGTGACAAACGCATAGGGCGTCCAAGGTACACCCAATTGTTGTGCCGTTGTCCCCAAAATGAGCGTGCCGGCCGTGCCATTGGGTCTTAGGACGGCCCAATTGCCTGGGTCTTCAAAGCTACGAGTATTATATTGAAAGCCGACTTTAAACTTCGCGTCAGCGCCAAAGCTTTCCCATTCGCGGGTTAAGTCGCCCTTAGCAAACGTGTCGGTTTGTTCGTTCAACACCCGGAAGAGCGCCAAGACTTCGGTGTTAAATGCGGTTTGGTCCAGCGTCGCACGTGCTGTTGTGCTTCGGCTTAACACCCCAGTTGGGCTGCGTAAGGTGTCATAGAGGGTGATGCGCGGCGTTCCAGCTTCCCCAGCCGTAAACGTCAAGGAAGGTCGCAGCGCTGAATTTGACTGCGAGGTTGCTGTTAGAGGCAGATTAGAAACAGATTCTGCTTCAGAAGTCCCCAAATCCCACGAGAAATTCCAGCTGCCAATATCGTGCTCGCCATGCAGGATATAGAGCAAGTTTTTGGTTGCGTAATCACCGTCTTCAAAAAGACCAGCTACAGGAACGGCGATCAGATCACCGCTGGTTGGCGTCCGCGAACCTGCGATCGTTCCATTGGCCGCACCACGGAAGTTAAATGTATATTGGTTGCGCTCTTCAAAATCGAGGAACTCGCTATAAAGTGCGGTAAAGCGGAGCAAGTTTTGCTCATTTGGACGCCACTCAAGCTTTCCATTGAGCGCGTTTGTTTCGCGCTTAATGCGATACTTAGCAAAGCGAACTTCGCGCATAGCCCCCGGATTTGTTTGGGTTGCATCTCTTGGATCAAACCGTGGCTCGTAATTATCCGTTTCTTGGATGAAAGTGAAGGAGGATGCACCCAGCATCACTCCGAACGTGTCGTTCGCCCATGACAGGCGCAACCCGTAATTGGCGGCTTCTTTTCCAAGGTCGACATAGCCTTGGCCAATATCTAAATTGGCGTGAAGCCCTTTGTTCGACAGAGGCGAGAAGGTGCGGATGTTGACCCGGCCGGCCAAAGCTTCTGCCGGCATGTCTGGTGTCAGCGTTTTATTGAGTTCGAGTTGCGAGATCACGGTTGAAGGAACGCTGTCAAACCGGAAAATACGATCCTCAGCACCGAGAATGTTCACGCCATCAAAGGCAACTGTCGTCCAGCGGGCAGGAGCGCCGCGCACCTGAATATACCGCTCTTGACCTTGGTCACGCTGAACACCCGTGGCGGGCAGACGGGACAAAGCCGCAGCTGCGGTTTGGTCTGGAAAGCGTCCGATGGTATCGGCGGCGATCACATTTACAATGTTGTCCGCTGCGCGCTGAACTTGGAGAGACTTGGCAATTGAATCTCTGATAGGCGTCGCGGTCACAACGATCGTTTCAACTGCCTGCTCAGGCTCTGGTTGGGTAGGGCTAGATTGTGCCAAAGCCACATCTGCCAGAAAAAGCGGTAGGATGCTTGCGCTCACAAGCCAAAGGAAACGTTGGTTCGGGCGAACACAATTGAAACGAGCTGGCATAACTTATCCCCTAAGCGTGCCGGTAAGCACATCCTCACGAGGATAGGGGACGGTTTCTTCGCTACTTTGACGGAAAAATGAAGTTTCAGTTATCGATTTTCTGAACTTTCGTTGCAGCGCTACTTGGTTTGACTAAATACATCTGGCATTTGTTCAGATGGCTGCAAGGGCAGCTTTTCGGCTCGGTCTTGTCGTGCAGAAAAGCCAGACAACCCAGCTAAGCAAGACCCGTCACGGAGTGATCAAGAAGCGAGGGTGCCGCGCCTGGTGCCAAGCCGTTAGCGATGGCGGCGTCGATGGATCCTAGCACGCCCGGCATGTCAGCGATGGTCGCGATAACAAAATCGGCACCCGCTTCAATAAAACCCACAGAGGCTGACTTTAGCTTTTCGGCTCGTGTCGTTGGATCAAGTGCGTCATAAGCTGCCTCGTCTAAACCAAGGGCATTGCCAGACCCTGCCAATCCAACCGTCCACATGCCCGCCTCGCGACCTGCAATTATGCCAACAGGCGCATCATCCACCGCAACACAAGTCCGCGCAGGCCAGACACCGAGATTGATCATGGCTTGCCACAACATGAGTGGGGCAGGTCTGCCCTCGCTTGTATCGCCAGCGCATAAAATGGTTTGGGGGTGATAGCCTTGGTCGGCTGCCAGCCGCACAACTTCCGCCATCATGGTGTGCGTATAGCCTGTAGACGACCCAATTTTGATGCCAGACGCGATGAGAGCGTCAAATACCGCCTTGGCTCCGGGGATTAATTTGCTCGCTTTAGCGGCTTCCCGCGCCATGGCTGGCTCTAGTTCGATCATGAGAGCGTCTGCTTCAGCGTCCCCTGGGTGGGAGCCTTTAACCTTGATCCAACGCGCGCTCACGTCTTCATCGGCAAACATGGACATCACGTGGTCGCGCTTGGCTTTACCCATGTGAGCACGCACCGAAGCCTCGCTTACCTCAACGCCACAGGAGAGGAAGGCTGACTGCATCGCCATAACTGGCGCGCGCGATCCAAAGTCCACCATGGTGCCGGCCCAGTCGAAAAACACGGCTTTGATTTGGTTCTTCATTGTAATGCCTCCCGAACAACGCGCTCGCCAATTGCGAAAGCCGTTGACATACCCGCCCCACTGGTCACGACACTTAAGCGCACCTCGGGTTCGGGTGTTTCGACAAACCATTGCTGGTCAGTTGATGATGCATAGGTGCCGACCCAGCGTTCGATGACGGGTGGAACTTTGCCCGCAAAAACGCTGGCAAATTCGTCCAAAATCAAATTCTCAAAGTCGATTGTGGCAAACGGATTTTCAGCCTGCCCATAGAGATGACTATCGCCCACGACCAAGGAGCCGTCGCCGCTTTGAACTGCGATCAGGTGGATACCTGCGGCCAGGTGCGCGCTTTGCTCTGTTTGTAGTTTTGTTGCGAGAGCCTCGATTCCAGGTAATTGCGAATAGCCGCGATATCGTAGCAAACCGAGGTCTGACATAAAGGCGTGGGGCAATTGATAGCCGGGGGCCGCCAAACGCAACATCTGAAGGGTGCAGCGCGTCACCCCGCGTTGGGTCATCACATTGGGGTATAGGGTTGAAAGATCATCGCCTGGACATACAAAGACAATCTCGCCCTGAAAGACACCACGAGAAGTCGTCACTTTCCCGCCTTCAATCGCGTGAACGCTGGTGAGGGTTTCAAAACGGACGCCATGTATGTCTTTGAGCCAGGCTGCAATTGCGCTTAATGCCGTTCGTGGCTCCACCCGCACTTCATGGGGGCTGACAAGAACGCTCTCAAACTGATTGAAGTCTAGTGTTGAATGGCTTTTTCTGAACGCTTCGCCAGTTAAGAGCTCGCATCCTTCGCCCATTTCGGTAGCCATAAAGGCTTCTAAGACAGCACTGGCCTCTGGTCGTTTTGCCACCATGGCCAAGCCGCGGTGCAAAATAGGAATCTGGGCAGCTTCTGCCACTTCAGCCCAGATATCACGAGCACGCAGCGCCAAGCCCCAAAAATCGCCGCGCTCCTGCCCGGTGATTGTTACAAACCCGAAGTTTCGCACGCTGGCACCCACTGCATGGGGCTGGCGGTCTATAATTGTAACCTTTTTGCCAAGCTTGGCGGCCGCAAGGGCATGGGCTAAACCAACAATCCCCATACCAACGACGATGACATCGCTGGTGCGATCAAAAGCATTCATCTCATTGTCCTTAGTGCGTGAAGACAAGGGCAGGCGTGTTCGTCCATAGAACATGCCTGCGCTTTATCTAAGACCCTAGAAACCAACGCTGAGTGTAAAGTGCACGCTGCGCGGCGCACCTGGGGTATAGCGTTGGTTAAACTCATCCAAAATCCCGCCGATATAGCGTTCGTTTGTGATGTTGTTTATCGCAATCTGCGCTTCGACATAGCCATTATTGGCAGTCTCCATCCGGTAGCTTCCCGAGACATCGACCAAAGTATAGCTTGGGACCACCAATTCAGGCCGGTTCTGAGCGTCGCCTTCAGATTCACCAACATAGCGAGCCGTTACGGCACCCTTGAACGGACCTTTTTGGTAGTCCAATGCGGCGCCAACCAAGATATCAGGTGTCCCTGGAACCTTATTGCCTGCCGCAACAATCGTGCGGCGGCTTGCACCATAATTGGCAGCATTGAAAGCGGCGCTGTATTCGCTGTTCAGGGATGTCAGCGACAGATATGCGCCGAGCTCTTTGGTGAGTTTCACACGAGCACTGGCTTCAATCCCGGTTGTTTCGATACCACCCGGCGCATTCACATAGGTGCCGCCAGTACCAACGTTGTAATTGATGCCACCCGTTGTCGATGCGAATGTCTCATCCAAGAAGATGATCGCATTGTCATTTTCAGTTTTGAACAGGGTTGCAGCAGCAGCAATGCGGCTTGAAGTATAGCGGACGCCGGCTTCTAGGTTCTGGGCGATTTCTGGTTCCAAGTTTTTGAAATCGGTCCCAGTCTTTTCAAGCGCCCAATCACCAATTGCACCGAAATTGCGGGAATAGCCACCAAACACTTGAAGATGATCTGTGACATCATAGACGGCACCGATTGATGGCAAAATGTCTTCGCTATCGCTGTTGACCGATGCGCTGGTTGGCCCATTATAGGTGCCATTGGCAGCATAGCGGCTCTCGTCTTTGGTTGTGCCTGAAATGTCGATGATGAAGTGTTGTAAGCCAAGGCTTACGGTCAGGCGATCATTGACGGCCCAATCATCTGCAATGTGAAGCTTGATCAGATCGGTTTTGAAGTTTTGCTCAAAGTCTTGGCGATACGTCGAGCCAGCCACGATGATTGGCCCTTTACGGATGTCATCATAGCGCAACCATGCCCGGCCAAAGTCACGGTCCATGGTTTCAAACCAGACACCCGCGCGGATTTTGTGGTTGCCGACTTCATATTGCCCATTGATTACAACGCCTGAGCGCGTGTGATAATACAGGCTGTTACGGTAAGACTGGCCCTGCGCACAGGTTGGGGCGCTATTGGTCAGCTTCAATGAGCCATCCACATTGTAGCAATCGGCCGATGAAACCGTGCTGCCGTCGAGCGCCCGATAGGTGTCTGCAACACCACCCGTATAGTTGAATACAGCATTGCCCGCAGCATTCTGATAGGTTGCTGTCCGTGACCGCGAGCCCGAATTGCCAAACATGACTTGCTCGCGCACGCCGCTTGCGTTGGTTACAATGCGTGGCTGTAGGCCTGGCGGTGAGAACTCACCAATGCCGTCATTCTTTTGGATGTAAGGTGCGACCTCAACTGAAAGCGCATCGCTAAACTCATAATTGAACTTGGCGTACGCAAAGGTATTTTCGCGAACAGCGGCCCAATCGTCGGCCCAGTTTTCGTTCGGCGCGTTGTTCAACGTGTTCCAAGTCGCTGACGATCCGTCAACATCAAGGCCCAAACGATTGATGTTAGCGCGTGACAATTCGATGATAGGATCATCATCGCTGTCATTATAGCTCGCAAAAAGAGTCATCGTGAGCTTGCCAAAGTCCGTGACACTTTTGCCTTCTACTGAAAATTGCTCAATCGCGGCTGGGGTTGAGCCCTTGTGGGGCCACAGTTTGGCATCGAGCTTTTGGGCCGAGACGCTGATACGCGTGTTGCCAAACATCTCGCCAAAATCATAGCGCCCAAAATAACGTCGGGTGTCGAAATCGCCGATTGTTACTTTCACCAGGCCGCCGGCTTCCATCGAGGGCGCACGACTGGAATAAGATAAAGTACCGCCCAAAGCGTTTGATGCAGGGGAGCCGACGTCTGCCGTGCCCTGGCTGACAATAATTTGGGATACATTCTCGCTGATGATATATTTTTGCGCTGGCGAACCGCCCAAATAGTAAGACGCGTTGAAGAGCGGCATGCCATCCAGAGTTTGGCCAACTTTGGAGCTACGCTGGTTGACCTCAAAACCCCGGATGTTGATTGCATAGGTCCAAGGGTCATTATTAAGCGCATCCGAGCCGCGAATAGAGACGCCCGGGACAAGCTTGATGGCGTCCACAATATTTTGCCCACCCGCTAAGGTTTCAATACGAGCCGGTGTGATCACGTTATTGCCACGTGCAACGCGCTGGCCAGTCACGACAACCACTTCAGCGGCTCCAGACTCTGTGGTGTCTGTTGTTTGCGCTGTTTGAGCATGCGCGCCAGCGGGCGCCAGCATCAAGCTGGCCAAAAGTGCGACGGCACTTGTTGAAGATACAATTGTTTTACGTGTCATAACGATCCCCTCGCATGATGGATAGATTCTCGGAGGGTGTTAGCTGCTCGCTCCCCGCCTCGCGGATCACTCTATAACGCTGGGTCAAGCGCAGTGAGTCGGTGTTTTCGAGGGAGGTCATCGGTCTGGCCGATGCGTCACATAGACTTCAAACTTGGTGGCTATAGGGGATCGACGTGTTCGTTTGGGGCCTATGGCAGTCAATCTTCAACATCTTCGCGCCTTTCACGCGGTTGCGAGCGAAGGCTCGATTGTACAAGCTGCGCGTCGGCTAGGCATAACCCAATCGACGGTGTCTGAGCAGCTGCGGGCGCTGGAGCTGCGCCACAAAGTGGCGCTTTTGCAAGGGCGGCGTCCGCCGCTAACGCTGACCACGGCAGGAAAAGACCTGTTTGTTCGGACCCAAAAGCTGTTTTCAATCAGTAGCGAAATTGATGATTATCTCGGGTATGCGGTGCAGCCAAGCGGCCAAGAGATCCGCCTTGCATCCGATAGCCCAACTTATGCGGCCAGAATAGTACATCGTTTGCAGGCCATTGATCCCGCTATTCGGCCCAAAGTTCGCCTTGGCAATGCAAGCGAGGCGCTAACTTGGTTGAAGTCTGCCGAAGTTGACGCAGCCATTTGTAGCGACCCAATTTTTGAAAGTGACCTTCACTATCAAGTCTTATACCGGGATCAGCTCTCGATTGCACTCCATGCAAGTCATCCATTGGCCTGCCTCGCCGACATCAATTTAGCCGATTTAGGCGATGAGTGCTTGTTGGTGCGCGAGAAGACATCGCGGACGCGCAGCACAGCTCTTTTGGCGCTGGCGCAAGCAGGCGTCGAACCCCGCGCGATCCTAGAACTGCATACCCGCGAGACCATCCGCGAAGCCATTGCTTTAGGTGTCGGCTACAGCTTTTTTTACTCTGCCGAATGCCCGCCTGACCCAAGGTTGGTGTACCGCGCTATTGCTACACCAACACCTGTTTTTACCGGCTACCTAGTTTGCTCCAACGAGCAACGCAGAACCCCGATGATGAAGTTGTTGCTAAATGTTGCGGATGGCTTGGTTCTAGAGAGCCCCTTGACCGTTTGACCGCTTGCTTCAGCTACGCCGCTGCACAAGGTCTGCAAGGAACATCGAAGGCATCAGCTTAAAGATCTAGCGCTTAAGCCATACACCATCTTCGACGCTGCGGTTTAGCCTGCCAACGCCTTTTGGAACTGGGACACCCGATCCTGCATAATTGTCATTAATGACCAATGTTGAATCGCCGGCCAGCGCAATGGTGCGGGCGATTACCACGCTCCAAAGCGAATCTTCCGCGACGGTGCCTTTCGCATTGACGAATAGATTGCTGTTGGGGAGATAAATGATCCCCAATAATTTATCCACAAATGAAGAGGAAATGGTGGTATCGGCTTCGTTTTCGCGCGTCGAAACAAGCACGAAGCCGGCCCATGAACCAGACCGCCGACCTGTTAGAGACACTTTTGCATCTCCAGTGGCGGTTAGGGCACCATTTTCAAAAATGAGGACGACATTATCGCCAGTCAGTGCCCCTTGCTCCTCGATCGTCAACGGGTGGCAAAGGTAATAGTCTCCGGGGGCAAAGTTGAACCTTCCAGTACCCTTCGCAGTATATTTCCACCTTAAAATGCCGGGGCGCAAGTTATGGACACCGGTTGTTTGCACCCTCTCGTTCACCACCCCCCCGACAGGACACGCACCTCTGCGTTTAATTCTACGGGATCTAAAAGGATCACGCAGGACAAGGGCACCTTCATTGGCTTCTGGTGAATAGCCATCACCTTCTGCTCGGCCAGAAGTCTGGATGGTGCCGGCTTCAATCCCGGCGTCATCAGCGAGCTCCATATTGGCATTGGAGTGTATCATGCAATCCGGGGCGCGGATGCGGCTTTGCTCCTTGGCATCAATCGCACGGGTTACGGTCGCGCTGCCCGTGGCAACCACGCACAAGGGCTGCTGGTTTAGCGCCTCTGCTAAGGCCCGAACCCGAATGACGAAGCCGCCCCTGGGAACCATATTTCCGAAGAAGGAATTCCGCACGCCCACGCCATCAATTTGAACGGCACCACCGGGCAATTGTTCGGCCGTGAAAGTGGTGCGAACATGGGGAATGGTCTCTTTGGTTTGTTCTCTCGCAAACCGTTCCGTAAAGGCTTTGATTTCGCGTTCGGCACCGCCTGACACGCCAATCTCGCGTGCACCAGCAAGAGCGGCGGCATCAACGGCAGCCTGCAATTTGCTGCGCTCTCCGGACAGGGCCGTAAGCTCTACTGCGACGACTACGGCGAGAGACATAGGCACGGCAACGAGAGCGGTGATCAGCGCGAGTTGACCGCGTTGTCCCCTTTTTTTGGTCCGCGACTTCATCGACATTACTGCACTCCAAGACTTAAGTTTAGCGGGTCTGGGTTGCAATCTAGTTAAATTGAACCAGCAATATTGTTGAATATCGGAGGATTAAACGCTGATGATACTTGAAAAATGGTCTTTTTTGACCTGATTTTTTGGAATTTTAGCCAGAGTTCGCGCTAAAAGGCCTCCTAAGAAGGTTATGGATATTAAATACTGCTTCTAGTGTTCACCACCTTCCCGTTTCGTAAATTTAGAGTTTTAGTTTTATTCAAGCGCGTCAACACAGGTGCAACTGAATCAGCTTTGTTCTATCCTTGCCATTCGGTCCAGCTATGAGTTCAACTTATGGAAAAGCCTGTTATTCGTGTCGCCCTAGGCCAAATCAAAGTTGTGGCTGGGGATGTGTTTGGAAATCTAGACCGAGCGCACAAAGCGATCCTTGACGCCAAACAGCTCGGCGCGGACGTGATTTTACTACCTGAATGCCTAGACTTTGGCTGGTGTCGCAAGGAATCCGATATCCATGCGCAAGCTGTTCCGGGCGCATTTTCCTCTATTCTCGTTGAGGCATCTAAAGCAACTGGGCTTTTTGTCGTGGCGGGCCATGGGATCAATGGCCAGTGATTGGAAGGTCGCTGGCAATAGACCGCGATGGAAGCATTTTGGCGCTTGGGACATATAATGAAGAAGAGTTACGGCTCGTTGAATTCTAAATTCTGGTAGACTAATCAGCGAGAAATCCATTTAGAGTCGATTTAGGCACGTCCGGCCACCATCGTCGACCGCCTACACCATATAGATTGACCTTGAGGCTCGACATCGCATTCACAAGCGCGTTGGGCGCATAAACCACCGGACCCACTGGCGCAATTTTGGGGAAGCGTTCGAAGATTTTTTCAAACGACAGCCGCAGCTGCATCTGTGCGATCCGCGAGCCAAGGCACTTATGCACCCCATGACCGAAGGCGAGGTGCTTATCATAATTGTCGCGCATCATGTCGAAGCGGTTAGGGTCGGGGAATATGGTTGGATCGCGATTGGCTGCGCCATACCACATCACCACTTTCTCGTCCTTGGCGATCCGCTGACCGTTCAACTCCGTTTCTTCCAGCGCGGTACGGCGCATGTGTTTCACAGGGGAGACCAGACGCAGCGCTTCTTCCGCCATGCGCGGGATTAGCTTGGGGTCATCCAGCACCATCTGCCGCTGGTCGGGAAATTCGTGGAGCAGTTGGATCGTGCCGGTCAATGAGTTGCGGCTGGTGTCATTGCCAGCGAAGATGATCAAAAGCCAAGCGCCGTCGAGATGTTCCTGCGGCAATTCCTCTCCGCCGAGCTTGGAACGGGCAATCGCAGTTAAGAGATCTTCGCGGGGGCGCGCGCGTCGGTCGGCCATGACCCCCTCGCCATAAGCGAACATTGCATCGACCATGTTGAAAAACCGGAACGGAAAGAGCGGTTCCTTCAGGATCGTTTGCCATGGGTTTGCCAAATATTGCGAGGCCATTTCAAGGTAGTGCATCCATTGCACGATCCGCGGGCGGTCTGCTTCATCGACACCGAGCATTTCACACAAGGTGAATAGCGGGACCTGTTCGGCAAACATCTTCACGAAATCGACCTCCGGCCCTTTGCGCTCCATCTCGTCCAGCAAGCCATCGATATGGGCGCTGACCTTGTCGCGGACCTTGGCCACATAGGCCGGGATGAAGAAATCCTTCTGCTGAATGCGGGCTTCCATATGCAGGGGTGCATCCATATTGATCAAGGAATTGAGCGCAGCTGGGATCAGCTTCTTCGGCTTCCACTTATCACGCGCCTGAATACCCAAATTGATGCTGCCGCGCTGGGACGAAAATAGATGCGGGTTGAGCTCAACCGACTTCACATCCTCATAGCGAGAAACGGACCAGAACCCGGAGATACCGCGATAGCCGGGGCTCCAATGCACTGGTGCTTCGTCGCGAAGTTGTCGATAGAATTCCCATGGATGCCCGCTTGTCCAAGACGCTGGATTGCCCAACTGGAACCCGCCTATCAGCGGATAAGCCGCCGAATGGGTTGGGTCTATCTGTCCTGTATCGATGAGAACATCATCACTAATCAGCTGCATGGCTCAAAATTTTCCCTGACAACGCGCGACAATCTGACGCCAGCGCATTACAGACAGCTATATGGCCACTTCACAGAGCGCGACAAGCCCATAGGCCAGAGCAATACACGCGGCGTGTGCGGTGTGGAGCTTTCGTTGCACGACGCAATGTGCTTGCGCAGCTACCCCTTCAGTCCCTCACATCGTCATCCCCGAAGGCGTCAGCCTATCGGGGACCCCAAGCCGCAAATTCCTTGAGGGTCCCCGCTCTGCGCTGTCGCTGCGGCGGGGGGGGTGGAGTTGCTCAATTTATCTAGAAGCACTTTGGTGATCCCTCTGGTTCACCAAACCGCTTCCTCGAGTGTGACCGGGCGATTTGTCGCGTCAAGTCCAGATTTCCTTTGGAAATCTGCCGCGCAGCGGCGCAAAGCGGACTTGACCCGTCAAATCGCCCACAAACAATAAGGTTTGGCCTTTGGTGTAGGCAGGGCCTGCACCAAAGCCTTCCAGATGGAAAGTACCACAAGGCTGTCATCACCGAAAGCGTCAGCCGAGTCCCAGACCTCGTGCCGCAAGGTCCACAGGGGTCCCCGTTCTGTGCTTCGCTTCAGCGGCGGGGGGGTGGGAACGCGCAGCACTAGCTGCGCATCTGGACACGCTGACGTGCGCAGCTAGTGCTGCGCGTTCCCTTTATCGCGAGTAGGCACAGATAAAAACTTATCCCCCACCCACCAAAGCCCGGATAACCTAAGCCCATCTCCGACGAGAGGGCGTTGTTGCTGCAGCGGTGACACCGGTTGGGGATGGGTAAGCGGGGTTAATCGGGGCAGAC
>VYMG01000162.1_pt1 | contig 23604 bp, 17 predicted proteins | sample 5115261 | NCBI WGS metagenome assembly VYMG01 (sample SAMN12291781, study PRJNA351875) | freshwater metagenome | isolation source: freshwater lake | place: USA: Michigan, Wintergreen Lake | collected 2013-08-08
CCATTCTCATGGAAATCACTTGGGTGGGCACATGGTTGGAATTGGTCTGCTTGGATTGGCAACCCTTGGCGAAAATCCGCGTGCTCAACATTTAATTGACTGGTCGCGCTATCGTTTAGATGGCACTCCTTCTACTCTTTTAGAATCAACAGATTATCCTGACAGCTATCGTACGCAGAACTTTTTTGATGGAGTAAATACATGGGTTGGTTCGACCTATGGGGTTGATGCAAGTACAAAGGGCACAAAAGTAGCTACTTTTGCCGGAGGTCATAATCCGCAAGGTTGGAGCTATGCCAATTCTGATTTTGGTAATCATCAAGTAGATTTTAGCATTGCATTGCATACTGTTCTCGATGTTGATGTTATTTCACCTTATATTGAGTGGTATAAATCATCATTTAATGCTTTGAAACACTCAATGTTACCAAAAAGATTTATGATTGATCCAATTGGTGATTGGGGAGGTAATAATGGTATCGGATTTCAAATTGGATATCCTTCGCGATTAGCATATTTGCTTGAAAATACAGATATTGGTCCGCAAGTACAATATTTTGTGAATGAATGGGCTCCGACGCAACATAATTATGGAGCGTATGCAAATGGTTTAACAATTCCGGGTTTACGAAATTGGGAAGCATTGCTTTATCGGGATAATTCACGACAGACTTCAGCATTAAATTCGACTGATTCAAAGAATTTTTCACTTGTTCCGACAGTGAATCCTAATGCCAGTTCACAATTTAAAGTAAATCCATATTTTATGATGAGGTCTTCTTGGGACACGAGTGCCGTGTGGGCTTCTGTGCAAATGGGTAGTTCTCATAATACCGATCACCAACATTTTCAAGCAGGACATATTCATATTGTTCGTGGTAAAGATCAAGTACTTATCAGCCCAAGTAATTATAAAGTTGGCATTGATGGGATCGGCGTTTCCGGTGATGCTGCTGAATATGTAGAAATGTCTGCACATAAAAATACGTTGTTTTTTGATGATTGGAATGTTTATCGTCCTAAATCAGCAGGTAGAATGGGTGGACAAGACGGTTATGGTTTTGATCGTCCCATCACAAATGAAATGACAGATGATTATATTTATTTACGAAGCGACTTATCGTCGGCATATAATTTCATTGGTTGGCATAATACTTTACAAACAACGATATACCTTGCTGATACAGTAAACAGACAATTAGAGCATTTTTATCGTAATTATGTTTATATTCCTTCTGCCGGTAAATTTGTGGTTTTTGATCAAGTAAAAGTAAAACAATCGAATCATCAAAATGGTCCGTATGAAAAACATTTACGTTGGCATTTTGCGAATGAGCCTGTTATTTCCGGAAATACTGTACGACAAGATAAAGGTAATTCTCGTCTATGGTTAACAACTCTTGCTCCGGCAAATCCGCAATACACAAAATATTATTTATGGAATACAAATCCTGATAATTGGACAAATGATCCTAATTTAACGTATATGTTCAAATCAAAACATTGGAGGGTAGAAACACGTGATCCGGCTAAACCCTTGGTGCAAGATTTTATGACGGCGATGCAGGTTGGTCCTCTTAATTTATCACAACCGACAACATCGGAGATTGTGACAAATAATAATAATATGAAAGGTGCTAAAATTGCAGGGAATGATGAACATGTGATTCTTTTTAATAATGGTTCGGGTGTTAAACCATCTGGAATTGTTTCCACGCAATATGCACTTCCCGGTTCTTCTTTTGCTACTCATATTCTTTGCGGCATGAAACATGCGACGAAGTATGCAGGTACTCTGATTAATGGAGTAATTTCTATAGCTGAAAATATCAATGGAAATCTTGAGAGTTCTAACGGGGGTGTTTTACGTTTTACGCCGGCTGATTTATCTACAAGTAAAATAGCAGATGGAAATATAATTACAGGTCAAAGTTCTTTGACCTCAGTTCTTTGTTATCCAAATCCTGCAAATGATCGGGTGACAGTACAATATATGCTCCATGAATCAGGTAGCGTACACTGTGTGGTACGTGATATTCTTGGAAATACAGTCGAAAGTTCAACCCAAGACCTTGAACACGGTATTCAGGCATTCGAGATTGATACGCATCAATTATCTAATGGTATTTATACAATAGAGTTACGTTCGAATGTTGAGCGTGTTGAAGCTAAAATTGTCATTCATCGGTGATAGAATATGCCTCCTTTGTTGAAACACAAAGGGGGCATTATTTGTTATTAATCGTGCGTATAAAAGTACAAAGATATAGGGTTCTTCGAGAAATTTTTTACAAAACGTGTTATTAAAAAAGTGGAACTCAAGTTTCATCACCCTCGTTTACATAATAGCATATAAACTGCAATGAGACACAACAGTACCTCTAAGTCAGGGGAAGAGGTACAACGAGGGCACAAATATGAATGGAGAAAGTTATGACATATAATGATATTTGTAGCATTGATACCGAGACAAATTCTGTGAACATAAATCCGACAATACTACACAGAGATCAATCACTTCAAGACGATACATCGAAATTGGATTCCGGGGTGTGTATTATTCGAGAAAAAGTTCTTTTCTTAGCATCCGTAGAGTATTTCTGTAATAAAAGAGGTCAAGTAGTCAGTAACACCTTACATGATTAATATCTACTCAAAATCAAGAAACATCTCACAGGAATAATGTAAAATTGGAGCATGGAGTATTTGACTTTTATACAGATTAACAAAATGATATATAAAATCTCTAGAGTTACTTTTATCTGAGTATAGAAATGTATCAACTAACTTGATACATGATTACATCTAGAGGAAAAGTCTGTATCTTTGTAAAAGGTATAATTAATTTATAAAAAAGGGATTTATGAAACATGTTTATTCAATCGTTGTTTTTCTGATAATGATGCCTGCGTTAGCTGCACAAGGTCAAAATCCGATTCTTTTTGTGACACAAGTTCCAACATCCGGATTTACTTCTGTGACACAGACATTTAGTAATCATGTACCATCCATGAATAATGCACCGCGAGGAGGAGACTTGATGATACTTTATCCTGATGGAACACTTCGCAACGTAACTCGTGAAGCAGGCTATGGCGATTCTAATGAGATACAAGGTAAAAATAGTATTGCAGTTCGCCAGCCATGTGTTCATTGGAGTGGTAAAAAAGCGCTTTTTAGTATGGTCATCGGCGCACCAACAAAAATCTGGGAAATTTTTGAAGCAAAATGGCAAATATATGAAATTGAGGGACTGGGAAAAGATGAAAAGCCCAAAATAACTAAACTGCCTCATCAGCCCGAAATGTATAATAATATTTCACCAATATATGGAAGTGATGATAATATAATATTTACCTCAGATATGCCCATAACAAAAAAGTCCTATCATTATCCGCCTTTGGATGAATATGAAAATGCACAGGTTGTAAGCGGTTTGTGGAAATTAGATATTGGCACTGGTGTGGTAACGTTATTACAACATTCTCCGAGTGGTTCTTTTTACCCGAGTATTGATAGCTATGGCAGAATTATATTTACTCGATGGGATCATCTGCAACGCGATCAACAAGCAGATTTAGATAGATCAGGTCAGCCTTACGGTACTTTTAATTATGAAAGTGAAGACTCATTGGCGCAACCTCTTCAAAGTAGGGCAGAGGTTTTTCCCGAGCCAAGGACAAAAAATAATCCTGATTTTAATCCATTATTTTCACCGCATACCTTTAATCAATTCTTTCCTTGGGAAATGAATCAAGATGGAACAGAAGAAGAAACTATTAATCACGTAGGAAGGCATGAATGGGGCGGTACTTATACAGAACCTTCATATCCGGCAGATAAAAATTTACGTTATATTATTAGAAAAAATTGGGTAAAAAATTCATATAGTTTACGTGGTGATTCCGGTCCATTTCAAATTAAAGAAGACCCTAACAATCAAGGTATTTTTTATGCTGCTGTTTCACCCGAATTTGCTCATGAAACATCAGGTCAATTAATTAGGTTTTCCGGTAAATTACATGAAAACCCTGAAGAAATGATTATTAATGAAATTACTCACTCTTCGACTGCGGGTTCCGTTGAACTTGGACAAACAGCCAATGTTCATCATAGTGGGCGATACAGGGATCCTTTACCATTAACAAATGGCACTCTGCTTGCAGTTCATAGTGAAAGTAAAAATCCAAATGGAAATAATGGAACTTCATCGCAACCAAAGATTCGATATAATTTTCGCATAAAAACCTTACGTCAAGAGATAATTGACGGGAAACAGTTATATGTTGCTGATAAGCCACTTACATCAGGAATAGTACGCAGCGTGAAGTATTACAATGGTAATGATTATTTTATCACTCAGAATGATACATTGTGGGAGTTAGAGCCTGTTGAAGTAACAGCGAGAACTGTTCCTCCCATGAAAAAACAAACAACATTATCTTCGAGCGAATCCGATGTTTTTTCTGAAATAGGGGTGGATGAACAAATATTTCGCAAATGGATGAACGATAATAATCTTGGATTAATCGTAAGTCGTAATGTGGTCACCCGTGACAGAAATGATGATAATCAGCCATTTAATTTGCGCGTTCCCAATGGTGTTGAGCATATCGTTAATGATGGTACTGTCTATGATGTGGAATATATGCAGATATTCCAAGCTGATCTAATACGTGGGCAGGGTGGAGCAGGAGGTCATACGACACCTAACCCCGGACGACGTGTTTTGCCTCAAATTCTTCATCATGAACAATCATTACTTATGAATAATGATAAAAATAATAAAGTAAAGGGTAGTGTGAAAATAGCTTCTGATGGATCTATGGCGGCTATTGTTCCTGCTCACCGTGCATTGTCATGGCAACTTACCGATGGAAAAGGTACACCTGTGGTTCGTGAACGATATTGGGTTACTGTTCAATCGGGAGAAATTCGTGTATGTGCTTCATGTCATGGTGTCAATACCGTTGATCAACTCGGTTTGAGTAAACCAATACATAAACCGGAAGCATTGCGTCAATTACTCCAACATTGGAAAACACAAGTAATTAGTGGACATTCTGATGAATTTACAGATGACAAGAACATATTGACCATATCGCCTAATCCTGCCGAAAATAGTGTGAATATTATATGTTCAATACCTGAAAATGATAATATAATTGCTGTGGATGTCTATAATATTTTCTCTCATAAGGTGTATTCTTTGACATTGAATGATAATCCGAAAAATTCATCTATCCCTTTAACGTTGCAAAATTATTCTGATGGTGTATATTTTATACAGGTAAGAACGCAGAAAAATTATTTACTATCTGAAAAATTGATTGTTAAACATAATTAGTTATCGAATAGATATTGTATGTTTTATTAAATTGATATTTATGAAAAAAGTAATAGTTTTTGGTGCTTCTGGCAATGTAGGGCATAACGTTGTTAAAAAACTTGTTCAACAAAATTATGAAGTTACAGCCGTTGTTCGTACTCAAGAAAAAGCACAGCAGTTAGCAGAATTGACCATGAACTATGTCATAGCTGATGTGCTACATAAGGAAACTTTATGTGGAATATGCGAAGGTTTTGATATTGTCATATCATCTCTGGGAAAAAGCGTATCAATCAATGATAAAAGTAAGTCTTCTTTTTATGACATAGATTATTTAGGAAACAAGTATATTCTTGATGAGGCGAAAAAAAGTAAAGTAAAGAAGTTCGTTTACCTGTCTGCAATCCATGCAGAAAAATATCAACATTTACTCTATTTTCAAGCACATCACAATTTTTCAGAATTATTAAAAACCTCCGACATAGACTATTCAATTGTCAAGGTACCTGCAATTTTTTCTACTTTTTTTGATATTATGGATTTAGCAAAAAAAGGACATCTTGTAACATTAGGCGACGGACAATGTAAAACCAATCCTATTTATGAAGGTGATGTTGCTAAGGTCATCGTTAATGCAATTAAAACTCCATTTTCGATTATTGAAGCCGGTGGATCAACAGTTTATACAAGGAAACAGATTAATGAGCTTATTCAACAGTCGGTTAATCCTACAAAAAAGTGTCGCCATGCTCCTGTGTTTTTAGTGGGTCTGTTACTTCCATTTATCAATGTTCTTGATAAAAATACTTATGATAAACTCTCCTTTTTTCTTGAAGTTACGCAACACGATGTTATTGCACCGATGGTAGGAGATTCGAGTTTAGAGGAATACATACGTATGAGAGTGTCACATTAATTTAGTGTTTAATTGAATGTAAAAGCTCTCCTTGATTCGCAATAAGTAACCCGTCAGCTTCCGCACATTTTACCCAAAAGAAAGAGAATAAAATGGGAGTTTCTTTTCCTTTTGCATGATATTCATAATGTTCCCATGTTTCTGCCGGTTTTGTTTTAAGTGGACAATGAAAAAAATGACGATGTTCAATGTAGCTTTCAATGCCGCTTTGGACAATCGTCTTTGCCTCCCCCAAGTATTCAGGTTTATGAGTGTAGTAAATACCTGTCTCTTCCTCAATCTCACGAATGATGGTTTCTTCAGGCGTATCACCGTCCTCAATTGTCCCTTTGGGAACTTGGATGCCTGCTTCGGGAAAATCCGGTTGTCTGAATACCAACAGTTCTTTATCGAAAGTTATATAGGCGAGTGACTTTAGTTTGATTTTCATGATGCGTATGATATTTGTCAGTGATTGCTACATTGTTTTGCTGTAAGTTGCAAATGTACAGATATTTGGGTAGAATACATATATAGTGTAACAAGTTTCTTCATTTGACATTATTGCATTAACAATCACATTTGAAAGTCTTTATGAAAAAATTAGTACTCGTTGGGATATTCTTTTTCTTAGCTTTAGGTATGGAGTCTGCCCTCGTCCCTTTACCTGATGAAACTAAAGTAATAGAAGACACACTTTGTTTTCAAAGAGATATTTTGCCGATTTTTCATTCTAATTGCGCTATGGCAAAATGTCATGATGCGATTACGCATGAAGACGGATACACATTGCTCACGTATAGTGGAGTGATGAAAGGGATTAAAGCCGGGAACACTTCCCAAAGTAAATTGTATCGTCTTATCAATCAAAATGAGATGCCTCCCGATTGGCGTTTACCTGATTCACTGAAAACTCGAATACGTACATGGATAATGCAAGGCGCATTGAATAATGATTGCTCAAATGCCGGATGTGACAGTACAATTCTTACATCTTCGAAAGCAATACGTCCATTTGTGAATGTAAACTGTCTTGGATGCCACTCCACAACCACAGCTAATGGTGGGATTATATTAGAAACCGATCAACAGTTAGAAGAACAAAAAGATTTGATTGCTTGTGCAGTTATGCACTCTGATGGTTGCAAAGCAATGCCTCCCAATAATGTGAAAGTAACGCAGTGTGAACTTTCTCAAGTACGTGTTTGGGCTTTAGGATCTGCGTCGTTGATTGAAAATCAATCCGCACACTCCTTTCAAACAATCACCACTAGTATAGTTGGTGATAAATTGTTAATCAATTTTTCGGATGACATTAACTCTGTGTTGTCTCTGTCCATAATCTCGGTACAAGGTACTTCGTTAAGAACATATTCATTGGCAGAAATCAACCGAATGGAAAGTTCTTTATCGGTTTCATTACCTACACTTGCCTCCGGCGTATATTTTGTTAAACTCAAGACAAATAAAACGACATTTGCATCGAAGTTCAATTTTTAGATATGAGTCATAATTTCTACTTAAAAAAAGCCATCAATTGATGGCTTTTTTTATGAGCGTCAAATTTGATTTTTTGGGATAAGGAAGATTATCAGGACTCCTAGACGCTAAAGTTGGCAATACTCAGACTATCAAACTTCTATCAATTTCATGTTTGTGAGTGAAGAATCGAGTTTCTTTTTTCAAAAAGAGCGTAAACTGAATTTTAGATTATCTGATATTTAGACTTCAAAACATAAAAATGACCGACCAACACGTCATTATGCCGTATTTTTGCTGAACTAACACTATATATCATCTATTCATGAGTCACGATTATACATTACCGGATCATCTATTTTCGGAAATAGATGTTACCGTAGAAACAGCCAAAGAGCTTGGATTAACCGAACAAGAATTTACGTCAATACAGAGTTTAATGGGGAGAAAACCTACATATACAGAATTGGGAATATTTTCTGTAATGTGGAGTGAACATTGCTCTTATAAGAATTCCATCAAGCAGTTAAAGACTTTGCCGCGCTCAGGCGGACGTATGTTGGTGGAAGCCGGTGAGGAAAATGCCGGACTCATTGATGTGGGAGAAGGATATGGCATTGCATTTAAGATAGAGAGCCATAATCATCCGTCAGCAGTTGAACCTTTCCAAGGTGCAGCTACCGGTGTAGGCGGTATATTGCGTGATATATTTACAATGGGAGCAAGACCCGTTGCGGCTCTTAATTCTCTGAGATTTGGTAACTTAGATAGTGATAGAACAAAGTTTTTGCTAAAAGGTGTTGTCCATGGAATTGGACATTACGGAAATTGTTTTGGTGTCCCGACCGTTGGCGGAGAAGTCTATTTTGATGAATGTTATACCGACAATCCATTGGTGAATGCAATGGCTGTGGGTATTGTAGAAGTAGGTAAAACTGCATCTGCAATTTCGCAGGGTGTTGGTAATCCTGTAATGATATTAGGAAGTTCAACCGGTCGTGATGGTATTCATGGTGCTTCATTGCTTGCATCGCGTGAATTTGATGAAAAAACTGAAGATATGCGCCCAACAGTACAAGTGGGAGACCCATTCGCTGAAAAAATGTTGCTCGAAGCATCATTAGAACTTATTGCTTCCGGATGTGTTGTCGGTATGCAGGACATGGGGGCAGCCGGAATTTGTTGTTCCACATCGGAAATGAGTGCCAAGGGTAAGTCAGGGATGATTGTCAATCTTGATTTAGTACCACTACGTGAAAGCACAATGTCAGCGTATGAAATCATGCTGTCTGAATCGCAGGAACGTATGTTGGTAATTGTTGAAAAAGGTAAAGAACATATTGCTCAATCTATATGCGAAAAATGGGATGTGCCGATAGCCACTATAGGTGAAGTAACAGGTGACGGTATTCTGAGATTCTCCCGTAATGGGAAACAAGTCACAGAGTTACAAGCGGAGCATCTTGTACTCGGCGGACTTGCTCCACAATATGACCGCGAATGGAAAGTTGCCGACTATGTGGCGGAAATAAGGGATTTATCATTTATTGACAGCGAAAAAAGCACTTCAATTGACCATATCAAAGAAGCATTTAAGCTATTGCTTACCTCGACAACTATCGCAAGTAAACGCTGGATTTATGAACAATATGATTCACAGGTGCGTACCAATACAGTCTCGATTAAAGGTGATGCAGCTGTTATGCGTATCAAAGAATTGCCCGGAAAAGGGTTTGCTGTATGCACAGATTGCAATAGCCGCTATGTGTATCTGAATCCATATCAAGGTGGCATGATGGCTGTTGCGGAAGCAGCAAGGAATGTGGTCTGTACGGGTGCATTACCTGTTGCAATTACTAATTGTTTGAACTTTGGTAATCCTTATGACCCGGAAGTATATTGGCAATTCCGTGAAGCGATTCGTGGTATGGGGGATATGTGTCGTGCACTCGACACTCCTGTCACTGGCGGTAATGTAAGTTTTCACAATGAATCAAAAAAACATGCCGTGTTTCCTACGCCGACTATAGGTATGCTTGGTTTGATTGAAGATATGACAAAAACAGTTGGCTCTGGTTTTGTGCAAGCAGATGATATGGTCATATTATTAGGTACGCAGTCGGATGATTTGGGTGGATCAGAATATCTTAAACAGATATACGGAAAAATAGCAGGTGATGCCCCTCATTTTGTTATGGATAAAGAAGTTGCTTTACAGAAAGTAACATTGCAAGCTATTCACAATGGTATAATAAAAAGCGCGCATGATTGTTCAGAAGGCGGTTTAGCCCTATGTCTAACTGAAAAAATGATGGCTTCTACCTTAGGAGCAAGCATAGAACTTCCATTTGATGTAAGTGTCGGTAACCTTTTTGGAGAAGCACAAAGCAGAATCGTTGTTACGGTTGAATCGAATCAAGTTGAGGTTTTAGCATCTCTATGCAATCAATACGGTGTGGCAATAACTGTTCTTGGTAAAGTAACGGTTGATGCATCACTGACGATTAATGATATTATCAATATCTCGGCTGATGAAGCGCGAGAAATGTACGAAGGAGTAATACCGTCAATCATGGCTACTGAGTTACACAGTTAAATACTATATTTTTCAATTAATTTGCGAGGGACTATGATCGGAATTTTCCGTTCTACGATTCTGACAAAGATAGCAATGGCTCTGTCCGGCTTAATCTGGATTGGTTTTTCTATTGCTCACTTGTCAGGACATTTTTTATTGTTTGCCGGACAAGAGGCATACAATGCTTATGGTCAGGGGCTTAAAGATTTGGGTCCGCTACTTTGGTTGGGGAGAATTATCTTCATTATCAGCTTTCTCTTACATTCTTTTTCAGGCATACTGCTTCTCAGTAGAAATAAAGAAGCCCGACCCGTGCAGTATAAGGCGAAAAAACCTATTGTATCCACACCGCAAAGCCGTATGATGGCATTAACAGGCATATTGTTATTTACTTTTATGGTCTATCACCTTGCCCATTTTACGTGGGGAGTGGTTCATGCCGAATATTCACACCTTACTTACACGCTTAGTGATGGTCGTGCAGTGCATGATGTTTATACCATGGTCATAGGCAGCTATCAAAATGTCTTTGTTTGTTTAGCTTATGTTTTATTTATGTTAGGATTTGGCATGCACTTAAGTCATGCAATAGCCAGCGTTGTTCAGACGCTTGGTTTTAATCATCCTATGTATAATTCCTTAGTGAAAAAAGTTGCTAACGGTTTATCAACCATCATCATTCTTGGGTATATATCTATACCGGCAAGTGTGATGCTGGGAGTTCTAAAATTGACAGGGGGGCATTAAAATTTATGAAATTAGATTCCAAAATACCATCAGGACCAATTGAAAGTAAATGGTCAAATCATAAGTTTGATTTAAAATTGGTTAATCCGGCTAATAAACGAAAATATACTGTTATTGTCGTTGGAACAGGTTTAGCAGGCGCAGCAGCAGCAGCATCTCTGGCTGAATTAGGTTATAAAGTTCTATGCTTTACTTACCATGATTCCCCTCGACGTGCACATAGTATTGCTGCCCAAGGCGGTATAAATGCGGCAAAGAATTATCAAAATGATGGTGATAGCGTTCATCGTTTATTCTATGATACCATCAAAGGTGGTGATTTCCGCGCTCGTGAAGCAAATGTTCATCGTTTGGCAGAAGTGAGTCTCAATATTATTGATCAATGCGTGGCTCAAGGGGTGCCATTTGCACGTGAGTATAGTGGATATCTATCAAATCGTTCCTTTGGTGGTGCACAAGTATCACGAACATTTTATGCGCGTGGTCAAACAGGTCAGCAATTGTTAATTGGTGCATATTCTGCGCTTTCCAAAATGGTGGGTTCTGGTGCTGTTAAGCTCTTCACCCGTAAGGAAATGATGGATTTAGTGCTTGTCAATGGTCATGCACGAGGTATTGTCACACGAGATTTAGCAACAGGAAAGATTGAGAGCTTTGCCGCTGATGCTGTCTGTTTAGCGACAGGTGGTTACAGCAATGTTTTCTATTTATCAACCAATGCAATGGCATGTAATGTTACTGCTGCGTTCAGAGCATATAAAAAAGGTGCCGGATTTGCCAACCCTTGTTATACTCAAATCCATCCGACATGCATTCCTGTAAGTGGTGATCATCAATCGAAGCTTACATTGATGTCAGAATCTCTACGTAATGATGGGCGTATTTGGGTGCCGAAAAAACAAGGTGATAATCGTCCGCCGAGTCAGATACCCGAAGATGAAAGAGATTATTATCTTGAGCGTAAGTATCCAAGTTTTGGTAATCTTTCCCCACGCGATATTGCCTCAAGAAGTGCAAAAGAAGCATGTGATGATGGAAGAGGCGTAGGTCCGGGCGGGCGTGGTGTCTATTTAGATTTCGCAGATGCTATCAGCCGGCTTGGTGAGAAAGCCATCAGTGCTCGTTATGGTAATCTATTCGATATGTATCAACAAATTACGGGCGAAAACCCCTATAAAGTTCCTATGCGTATATACCCCGCACCTCACTATACAATGGGAGGTTTATGGGTTGATTACAACCTTATGAGCACCATTCCGGGTTTGCATGTTTTAGGTGAAGCGAATTTCTCTGATCATGGTGCAAATCGTTTGGGCGCAAGTGCACTCATGCAAGGACTTGCAGATGGTTACTTTGTTATTCCTTACACTATAGGTGGATATTTGGCTGAAGCAAAACAATCGGCTGTAAATACCGATATGACTGAATTTAAACTTGCCGTGAAGCAAACGGAAGAACAGATTGCTAAGTTAATTTCTATCAAAGGTAAACGCTCACCAACATCATTCCACAGAGAATTAGGGTTGTTAATGTGGGATAAATGCGGTATGGCAAGAAATGAACAAGGACTGAAACAAGCTATAGACAAAATTCCGGCAATACGTGAAGAGTTTTGGCAAAATGTGAATGTTCTCGGCGATGCTGCTAATGTAAATCAGTCGCTTGAACTTGCAGGCAGAGTAGCAGATTTTCTTGAGTTCGGTGAAATGATGTGTCATGATGCTTTGCATAGAAATGAAAGTTGCGGAGGTCATTTCCGTGAAGAATACCAGACGGAAGACGGGGAAGCCAAACGCAATGACGATGAGTTTGCTTATGCGGGAGTTTGGGAATATACCGGACTCGGCAAAAAACCCAATCTTCATAAAGAATCTCTTGCTTTTGAAAATGTGAAACTTGCAACAAGGAGTTATAAATAATGAATTTAACATTGCATATATGGCGACAGGAAAATACAACAACAGAGGGCAGATTTTCTACCTATCGTGTCGAAGAAATTAGCCCTGATATGTCATTTCTTGAGATGCTTGATGTTCTTAATGAACGTTTAATCAATAAAGGAGAAGTGCCGGTAGAGTTTGAACATGACTGCCGAGAGGGAATTTGTGGCACCTGTTCACTTATGATTAATGGTGTGCCGCATGGACCTGAAAAAGGTACAACAACATGTCAGTTGCACATGAGAAAGTTCAAGGATGGCGATGAGATAACTATTGAACCTTGGAGAGCAAAGGCATTTCCTGTTCTCAAAGACTTAGTTGTTGATCGAAGTGCATTTGATCGTATCATTCAAAAAGGCGGCTATATTTCCGCAAATACGGGTAATGCTCCCGATGGTAATGCAATACCAATTCCTAAGCCCGACGCAGACTGGGCTTTTGAGGCAGCGGCTTGTATTGGTTGCGGCGCATGTGTTGCGGCATGTAAGAATGCGTCTGCAAGTCTTTTTGTTGCGGCTAAAGTCACACATTTGGGGTTATTGCCTCAGGGACAGCCTGAACGCTATTTGCGCGTGACGGCAATGGTCGAACAAATGGATCAAGAGGGTTTTGGGTCATGCACCAACACGTATGATTGCGAAGGAGCTTGTCCTAAACAAATCAGTGTTCGTAATATTGCGCGTATGAACAGAGATTATCTTAAAGCTAAGATTATGGGTAACTAACTTCAGTCTTACTATTAAGCGGTTTGGGATTTTTTCTCAAACCGCTTTTTTTTCTCCCTCGTTTTCAGTAAATTGTTTGGTGTTTCTTTGTAATAAGCAGCGCACCAACATATCCAAATGCACATCTTTATATTGTTACCGTGCATCATTGTTTTAATCACTACCGTCCATGAAAGGTGTATTGGCATGAATAAGAAGAATTTGCTGCCATTTTTCATCTTCTGTTTCATTACCGTTGAGCTTTTTGCTCAAGATAGTGACTTTGCGCTATCCGATCCATTACAACCCGGAAAAGTGATGTATCCGTCGTTTATTGGTGCTGAAATAGCAATGGGGCAAAGCTTACAGCAGGGTGACTTGAGAGCCGAGTTCTGCGATTGTTTACCATTTAAAGATGGCAGGGGCTTACGTTTCGATATAGGTGGTAAATGGGAAAGTTATATAAGCAATCGCCTTGCTTATGGCTTTGGATTCGGGTTTTCATACACAACTAATTCTGCCGCTTATCAGGAGGTTTCTGATTATCAGTTCATAGATAATGGGAATGTTATTGCTACGGTTCCTGTTCGAACACAACAAACAATGAACACCTCATTTTCGGCAATTACCTTTAGTCCATTCATCAAAATTTATCCCTTAAAGCGTCTTTGGTTTCGTATTGTCCCACGCATTGAATACGTAGTGGGAAGCACACAAGAACAGACTTTGGATTTGCTTCAAAGGAAAGCAGTCAACAGAGACGGTAATGAGTTTGAGTTGTCTTTCGACCCTTCGGATCCAAAACTTGCAGACAAAAAAGTTACAACCACACGAGCAACTATACAAAATAGCGAGTTTGCTTCATTACGAGCGCTTCAACTTGGACTTGTGCCGTCGATAGGATTTGATTTTAGAATAGGAAACAAGGTGGTGGTTTCTCCTAATGTTCAGTTAAATATACCACTTACAAGTTATTCAACACAATCGGAATCTTTCAAAATTTTGGCGTGGCAATTTGGTCTTGATGTCAAGTTTCGGCTTGGGAAGTCAGTAATTGCGCCAGCTAAAAAATAGACAATTTTTCCTAAAGAAAAAAATATTTATCAGATATTTGGCAATGAATAGAGAAATACCGTAATTTTATCTTTTGATATTATACAATAAATAGTAAGTACACAGTTTTTTCATTATCTGGAGTTAGGGGTCTGCCCATGAAACAAGTGCGTCTCTTTATCTTGACATCAGCGATGGTCTGTTTGATGTTTTCGCCGATGGTGTCCAAATCAACACCACTTTCGCTATTGGTTAAAGCCATTCATGAATCACAAGTCACCGCTGTAAAGCCTGAACTTTTCCTCATGGCTGCTATCATAACAGAACCGCCGCAATCGGCAATGGAAGAAGATGAAAATGTCAATATTCTCAATACTGACAAGATTCGCATCATCAACTTGGGTAAAGTAATCAATCATGACAATGTTGACTACGCGCCTACTGTGAGTGCTGACGGTAAAACATTGTTCTATGTGAGTAATCGTCCCGGCAGTATTAAAAAGTCAAGCGGTGATTTATCACATGACTTTTGGGCTTCAAAAAAAGCATCCAACTTGGATACAAACTTCTCAGATCCTTACAATATTGATTTGGAATCTAAGTTTGGAGATTTGAGCGTAAACACTACTCTCAATGAAGGTGCCGCCTCTATTGCCGCAGATCGCCAGACATTGGTCTTTACAGGCTGTAACCGTTCTGATGGTTTGGGCGATTGCGATTTGTATATAACCGAGATTGATGGCGACAAGTGGTCAAAACCTAAAAACCTCGGCAAAAATGTCAATTCTTCTTCTTGGGATTCACAGCCCTCAATCGCACCAGACAAAAGCCGTATCTACTTCAGCTCAAACAGACCGGGACCAAATGGTTCAGACAATTTCGACATCTGGTACTCCGATTACGATTTTGATTTAGAAGATTGGAAACCGGCAGTGAATATGACCGGCATCAATACCGGTGACCGCGAAAGAGCACCTTTCATTGCTGCTGATAATACCACACTATTTTTCTCATCAGACGGACACTCTCCCAATCTTGGTGGACTTGACTTCTACAGCACGACCAATGATAATGGCAAGTGGAGCAAACCCCAGCATCTTGGTACACGTTTAAATACATCCGAAGATGAAGAGTTTATCACATTGCCTGCATCCGGTGATGTTATCTATTTCTCCAGCCGTCGCTCAGATTTGAAAGGATACCAAGGCAGCTTAGATGTCTTTATGGCTTTTGTACCGTCATTCTTTAAAGCTGTTATTCTTTCCGGTGTTGTTCTTGATGAATGTACTGATGAGAATATTCCTGCAAGTATTTCCGTACGCAATACCGTCACAGGAAAAGTGTTCAAAGACACTCTTAATACAAGTTCCAAGAAAGAATTTCAGTTGATTATTTCCAATACCGACTTCGGTAATCCTAAAGATTCCATCAAAGCAGCTGATTTTGAGATTATAGCTACGAACCCAACCTATGGCGAAACGAAGAAAGTTGTGACGATAGACAAACCAAAGCAAACCAAAGATCGCAAAAAAGCTGAAGAGAAAAATGAAGTAAAAGTGACATTAAAACTTGGTCAAAGACCGGTTATTGGTGCAGAAATGGAGTTTTCAGACTTTATTAAACGTGCTTCCAAAAAAGACCCTTCACTTAGTAATTGGAAGGGATTGGTAATGGAGGAAGTCAAAACACGCGAATTGTATCCTTTGCTTAACTATGTGTTCTTTGATGAAGGATCTGCCGAATTTCCAAAACGATACATCATGTTTGATAATGCCGCTAAAACTGCTTCCTTTAATGATGAAGCAATCCCGGGTGGTACTTTGGAGAAATATTACAATGTTCTGAATATCTATGGCTATCGCCTGAAAAAATATCCGAATGTAAAAGTTGAGATTCTTGGTTGTTTTGACAATGCAATGCCAACTGAAAAAAGTATGGATTTAGCACAAAAACGTGCAGATATTGTCTATAACTATTTGAAAAATATTTGGGGTATTGCCGAAAACCGCTTAACGAAAAAAGCGCAAGGCTATTCAAACCTAGCATCAAAAACCGGAGACCCGGACCCACAAAGTAAAACGTATGCTATGGTTGAGAACCGACGCTCCGAATTATGGTTCTCCGGTGATCCCGAAGATGTATGGCAAGTAATGAAACCAATCCTTGATATTGATCCAAAGATTTTCCCATCGCCGCTTGAAATGAACTTTACCATGAAAAATGGTATTGAAGAAGAGCTCGTTGCTGCGCGTCGTATCGAAGTTAAACGTGGGGGACAACCATGGAATACATTGTCAAATGTAGGACTTTCAGAACCAACAGCTAAATGGAATTGGGAAAATTCAAAAGCTGATGAATTATCGGAAACGGTTACTGAAGAAACACCCTTCGAAGCTCGCCTCATTGTTACAAGTAAACGAGGTATGGAATGTATATCCGATCCTATTTCCATTAAAGTTAAAGTAGTGAATTATACTAAAGATAAAATCCCTACTGATAGTTTGTTTACGCGTGAAAAGTATAATCTTATTCTGTTCCCATTCGATAGATTCGACGCAGGTCCATTTAATGAAAGAATCTTGAAGGAATTTGTCTATCCGCGATGTGCCGTTGATTCACGAATTGGTGTTGACGGACACACCGATGTTGTTGGTATGTTCGATTATAACCAGAAATTATCAGGTAAACGAGCTGAATCTGTTCGAACTGGTATAAATTCATTTACAGGTGGAAAATATAATACACTTGAGTCCAAAGGTGATGGGGAAGAAAATCCTCTGTTCGACAATTCATTACCCGAAGGTCGTATGTATAACCGTACTGTACAGATTAATATTTCAACACCGATTAAAGACGAGTAATACACTTTCAGCATAAGTATTGTGAACCCTACTGTTTCCGCAGTAGGGTTTTTTTATTCAACAAATATGAAGATATATGAGTGATTTATTGATAAAGTGGGTTGTGAATGCTGCGGCATTATTGATTGGTGTAAAGGTATTGAGTGGTGCAGAAATTAAAGGATTTGGTACTGCTATGTTCGTCGCTGCCATCATTGGTGTACTCAATGTGTCGCTCAAACCTGTGCTGTCATTTTTTTCATTTCCAATAATTCTCTTATCTTTGGGCTTGTTTACATTAGTGATAAATGCAGGTATTATCATGATTGCGTCCGCAATATCGGAAAATTTTCGTATCGGTTCATTCTGGAATGCATTAATCATTGGTGTAATACTGAGTATTACCAACACCATCGTTAATTTTGTTATTGACTAATTTAATCAAAGAGTTATGAGTACTGTACTTTCATCTCCATCGAAACAAGTGTGGTTGCGCACTGTCATGATATGTTTGTCAGCATGTGTTCTTTCTATCTCAGCCGTGAGTTGTGATTCTGTCACCGATACGGTTGCAGATCTTGTGATGTCACCATCTGACGACAAAAGACTTGGTGAGCAAATTGATGCTCAGATCAGGAATACTCCCAATGAGTATCCGTTGCTAAACAGTGCATCTGCCAATGCTTATGTGCAAACAATGGTCAATGAACTTATCAAGGCACCTGAAGTCAAATATCGTGATTTATTTGCCTATAAAGTTGAGGTTATACGCGATGATAAGACAATAAATGCATTTTGTACTCCGGGTGGTTATATCTATGTTTACACCGGTTTGATGAAGATGCTTGATAACGAAGCAAGTTTAGCGGGAGTAATCGGACATGAGATTGCTCATGCGGAGCGTCGTCATTCGGCGAAGCGTATGATAAATACTTATGGCGTATCGCTTTTGTTATCAGTGGCACTCGGTAATAATCCATCACAGTTGGAATCATTGGCGGGTAATCTTTTTGGGAATTTGGCACTTTTAAAAAACTCACGCGATGATGAAAGTGAATCTGATGAGGATTCTTTTAAGTATTTGCGTTCAACAAATATTTGGTATGCCGGGGGAGTGAAGTTTTTCTTTGAAAAAATTCAAGAGCAAAGTTCAAGTACTGCAATAGAACGATTATTATCTACACATCCATTACCAAGTGATAGAGTACAAGCAGTGAATGAAATGATACAAAAAGCAAACTTGCCGACACCTACAGAGGCAACATTACGCAGCGTACCGTATCAGGCATTTCTCAAGACATTACCATAATTTTCATTCTTTCGTTGTTTAATTGAGCACATTGCCGTATTTTTGTATGTTTTTTTCACACATGGAGTAATATGAGTACATATATTGTCAACCCGGTTGTAGTACGGATGAAAGAATCGTCCAAAGGTAGTATTTACCAATCAATCGTAGCGATGGGCTTGCGTTCTCGTCAGATTAACGATAATATCAAAACCCAACTTCTTGCACGCATGGAACATGTGGAAACTGATCAGGATGAGTCCGAGGGTCCTAATTATGACAAAATGGCAATCAGTCGCGAATTCGACATCCTTGCAAAGCCGACATTTTTGGCGATGAAAGAAATATACGATGGAAAACTGTCATTCAAAATGCCGGACGCAAAAGCATAATATACACGGGAAGTGACGTGGTGAGGAAATTTTCTATGTTCAAATTGCAAATCCTTAGAAATCAGGACAACTAATCATGACAATCACTATACTTACTCTAATCCCGGTACGATAATGATTTCACATAAGCCATTGGGAAATAACCTGATGGCTTTTTTGTTTTTATGGTAGCCATGAAAGAATCACTTCAAGGAAAAAAAATTCTCTTAGCCATAACAGGCAGCATCTCCGCTTATAAAGCTCCGCTACTTGTTCGTGAATTCGTCAAAGCCGGTGCGGAAGTTCGTGTTGTCATGACAGAGTCGGCAAAGAAGTTTGTCACACCACTTGCCCTCCAAAATACAAGTAAAAACAAAGTCATTATTGATATGTTCGATGATTCTATACAAGAACGAGGATCATGGCATATCCATCTTGCTCAATGGTGTGATTGTATGGTCATTGCTCCTTGTTCAGCGACAACACTGGCTCGAATTGCTCATGGCTTTGCAGACAATGCACTTACCGCATTGGTCTTGGCTCTTTCGGATGTCCCTTGTTATATTTTTCCGGCAATGGACACAGATATGTGGTTACATCCCGCCACACAGAATAATTGTGATATAGTGCGCAGCTTTGGCTATCATATCATTGAACCGGCGCATGGTGAATTGGCTTCTGGGCTGATTGGAATAGGCAGAATGCATGAACCAACGGAAATAGTATGTTTAATTGCTCAAAAATTGCAAACAGTCAAAGTACACATTCCGGCTTTGAAGGGGAAAAAAGTATTAATTACTGCCGGACCTACCTATGAACGTTTGGATGCAGTAAGATTTATAGGTAACTTCTCATCAGGGAAAATGGGATTTGCTTTAGCAGAATATGCAAGGAATAACGGAGCTGAGGTGATACTCATTAGCGGACCCGTTGCTTTGAAGGCATCAACTACAATACACAGGATTGATGTGGAAAGTGCCGAGCAAATGTTTGTGGCGGTATGTGATAATTTCCCATCAGTTGATATTGCAATTTTTGCTGCTGCCGTTGCAGATTATACACCATTGCATCCGGCGACTCATAAGATGAAAAAGGAGCACTTGGGCGAAACTCTCTCTGTTTCCTTAAAGCAAACACAAGATTCATTAGCTTGGGCAGGTAAGAATAAAAAGCATGGGCAATATATTGTCGGATTTGCCTTAGAAACTGAGAATGACCTTGAGCAAGGTAAAGGAAAGCTCAAAAGGAAGCAATGTGATATGATTGTAGTGAACAATGCTTTGACAAAAGACAGCGGATTCGGGTCAGATAATAATACAATAACCATTGTGAAAAAAAATGACGACGTATCACCGTTCCCACATTTATCAAAAAGTGAATGCGCGAAAGTAATTTTCGAGTCAATCATAAATGATTATGCAAGCAATGAAGAACTCTGAGCATTTTATAGGAAAAATTAGGCAATTAAATTCTTTATTGCAAAAAGAGTCGGCAGTGATTTCTTATACAAATGATGATATAAACGAGTATTCATTGCGTTGCGATGTACATGTTCTTCACAAAAAGATAGGAAGCATTTTACTATATTACAGTCCCAAGAGAAACAGATTTAAAGCCGATATTTCATCTATCAGCAGCAATAAGATCTATGATATTTTGGCACAGAATATTGAAGAGATTGTTGAAAAAAAGCCGAAAAAAGCAACGGAGCAAACCGCCGTTATTGCAAAAGGTTTGCTCGCTTATGTGGATGGATCTTTCAGCAATACCGTTGTCTCGTACGGTGCAGTTATCCTTCGAGAGGGAAATATTGTGGCTGAGTTTTCCGGTAAAGTTCTTGATCCGGATTATCAGCATGCACGACAAGTAGCGGGTGAACTTATGGCTGTGGGTAAAGTTATTCAGTGGTGCCTTGCACAACAACAGAATCGGATTGCAATCTATTATGATTACGAAGGTATAGAGCATTGGGTAACAGGTAAATGGAAGGCAAAACAATTGCTCACACAACGTTATCGTGATTATGTACAAAAAAGTGGAGTTTCCATTCAGTGGGTAAAAGTTGCTGCTCACACAGGTGATTATTGGAATGAATATGTTGATCAATTAGCAAAACAAGCTGCATTATTATAGGAGCATCAATGAACAACACACATCAAATTGTCGAAAGAGTCGCTGAACTTTCGCGGTTGTCTTTCAATGAACAAGAAAAGAACATCTTCGAAGAACAGTTCGGAAAAATCCTTAACTACATTCAAACAATTGAGAATTATGATTTGAATGCAGTAGAACCCTTGTCGCACATTGTGACAAATCAGACCTCACAAAGAGACGATATTCCGTCTCCGAGTTTAAGCGTTGATGAAGCATTGGCAAATGCTCCCAAACGCAATGAAACATTTTTTAAAGTACCGAAAGTACTTCAGAAATAAGCGGCATTAGCTTGGATTAAACGCTTGCACATAAAGCGGCTCTGCTGTGAATGTGTCCGTAATCTGACCATTTGCATAATAGATTGCACCAAGTTTACCGATGAAACGCGGCGTTAAACGATTCAAGCCGCTTAGCTGTTTTCCGATATTCTGAAAATGTAAAGCACCGGGACCGCAAAGAATCTTTGATTGAATTTCCGGAATATTCATGATTGATTCGTAGTTCATAATTTCAATGTTTCCAACATATTGTGCGGTTTTGTTGAAGTGCTGAACATAGAACAAATCTTTATGTGAATGGACTATTGTCAATAGTGAATCTGCATCACAATATTGGGCAAACTCTATTGCAGCATGAGCTACACTATGCAAACTTGGAACAGATACAAGCTGTATATTGGTGTGAAAGAGAAATCCCTTGACAAAACTATAGCCGATTCGTAAACCGGTAAAAGAGCCGGGACCTGCGGAAATAGAAACAAAATCAATATCATTGGCGGATTGTCCAACGCTTCGTAGCAGCTGATTTGTCATTTCTGCCAATGCAGCATCATGTATATTTTTAACATAGAGTGAATATTCGGCAATGAGTTCATTGTTGTCGTGGAGTGACACGCCACAGGTGTTGCCGGATGTTTCATACGCTAATTGTAGAGCCATAGTCAGTACATGAATTGAAAACGAAGTTTTTGCTTAGCCGCTTGCTTCGTAATTTTGGGTAAATATTTTTATTAAAGAGAACAAATTTATGACATCAAGAGAAATTCGACAGTCTTTTTTAGATTTTTTTGCTTCAAAGAACCATAAGATTGTTCCAAGCGCACCGGTTATTCCACATGGTGACCCAACACTATTGTTTACAAATGCGGGCATGAATCAGTTCAAAGATGTGTTCCTTGGTCAAGGAAAGCGAGATTTTTCCAGATGTGCTGATACGCAAAAATGTATTCGTGTTTCCGGAAAGCACAATGACCTAGAAGAAGTAGGATACGATACCTATCACCACACATTGTTTGAAATGTTAGGGAATTGGAGTTTTGGTGACTACTACAAATCCGACGCTATTGCATGGGCTTGGGAATTGCTTACTGTTGTTTGGCAGTTACCAAAGGAGCGATTGCATGCCACTGTATATAGAACCGATGAAGAAGCATATTCGTTATGGACTCAATTTCTACCTCCGAGTCAGATTCATTATTTCGATGAAAAAGATAATTTTTGGGAAATGGGTGATACCGGTCCTTGTGGTCCTTGTTCTGAGATACACTTCGATAGAACCGCTGATTTATCCGGCGGACCTTTGGTGAATGCCGGAGTTCCCGAAGTAATTGAAATATGGAATTTGGTGTTTATCCAGTATAATAGACTGGCTGACCGTTCTCTTCAGCCCTTAGCACAAACGCATGTGGATACGGGTATGGGGTTCGAGCGGATTTGTGCCGTGATGCAAGGAAAATTATCTAATTATGATACCGATGTATTCTCGCCAATTATTGAAAAAATCGAAGAACTTACCGGCAAAAAATACTCAACGGACTTAGATAATAAAGACGGAATAGCCATGCGAGTCATAGCCGATCATATCCGTACACTTGCTTTTGCCATCGCTGACGGTGCCGTACCTTCTAATGATGGTAGAGGATATGTCTTGCGCCGCATTTTGAGACGTGCCTCAAAATATGCAAGAAATCTTGGTGTACATGAACCGTTCTTGTTTCAATTGGTTGGAGTCCTTGCTCATACAATGGGTGATATTTTCCCGGAAATACTTGAACGACAATCATACGTGGAATTACTCATAAAAAATGAAGAAGATAGCTTTCTATTAACTCTCGACCGAGGTATAGAAAAATTTGAAAATATTTCATTCTCTGATCAGAACATTATATCCGGTGCAGATGCTTTCCAACTATATGATACTTTTGGATTTCCTTTAGATCTCACGGAG
>VYMG01000202.1_pt1 | contig 23513 bp, 20 predicted proteins | sample 5115261 | NCBI WGS metagenome assembly VYMG01 (sample SAMN12291781, study PRJNA351875) | freshwater metagenome | isolation source: freshwater lake | place: USA: Michigan, Wintergreen Lake | collected 2013-08-08
TAACTGATAACTGATAACTGATAACTGATAACTGATAACTGATAACTGATAACTGATAACTGATAACTGATAACTGATAACTGATAACTGATAACTGATAACTGATAACTGAAATTATGGCTTTTAATATTTCTAATTGGTCTATCAAAAATCCCATTCCGACGATCCTGATCTCCCTGGTTATGGCCTTAATGGGATATATTGCCTTTCTAGGATTAGGGATCGATCGCTCTCCTAATATTGACATTCCGGCCGTGATTATCACCGTTAATCAAGCCGGCGCCGGTCCAGAGGAATTGGAAACTCAAGTCACCAAAAAAGTCGAGGACGCAGTGGCTGCTTTGGGTAATATCGATCAAATTACTTCTACCGTCAACGAAGGCAGCAGCAGCACCACCGTTAACTTTATCCTTGGCACTAACAGCGATCGCGCTACCAATGATGTGCGGAATGCCATAGCGCAAATTCGACAGGATTTACCCCAAGATGCTAATGATCCAATTGTCCAACGTTTAGAATTTGCCGGGGGTGCAGTGATGAACTATACCATCTCCTCCCCGAAAAGATCGATCGCCGAATTAAGTGATCTAGTCGATCGTCAAATTGGCCGCGCTTTAACAGGAGTGCCGGGAGTAGCGCGAGTCAATCGGATTGGGGGAGTCGATCGAGAAGTGCGTGTAGATTTAGATCCTGGTCGTCTGATCGCCTACGGTATCACGGCCACGGCGGTTAATGACCAAATTCGTAGTTTTAATATTAATTTACCCGGAGGGCGATCGGAAATCGCTGGCAGTGAACAAACTGTCCGCACCCTCGGCAGCGCTGAAACTATCGAAGATTTAAGAAATTATCAAATCTCTTTACCTAACGGTGATACCGTCCCCTTAAGCAATTTAGGGACAGTTAGCGATAGTTCCAGTGATCCTCGACAAATGGCCCTCTTAGATGGGCAGCCAGTGGTGGGTTTTTCGATTTTACGGGGGACCGGCAGCACTTTGGTCACGGTAGAAACAGCAGTGCGTCAAGAAATCGAGAATTTAAAGAAAAAACTGCCCGAAGATCTTAAATTTCAATTAATTTTTACCCGTGCTGACTCAATTCGTGCTAGTTACGAAAGCCTTCTGAGCGATCTGATCATCGGTTGTATCATGACGGTGATCACGGTGGGTCTATTTTTAGGCAATTGGCGCGCCACGATTATCACGGGTTTAGCCCTGCCTTTGTCGATTTTCCCGACTTTTTGGGTGATGCAGGCCCTAAATTATACCCTTAACGGCATGACCCTGCTGGCCTTAGCTTTAGCTTTGGGTAATCTTGTCGATGATGCGGTGTGTATGGTGGAGGACATCGATCAACATTTAGCTATGGGTAAAAAACCCTTGCAAGCGGCCTTTGATGCCTCAAAAGAGATTGGATTAGCCGTTTTAGCCAGTGCGGCGGCAATTATAGCGGTATTCCTGCCTGTTGCTTTTATGGGCGGTGTGCCGGGCCAATTCTTTCAACCTTTCGGCGTTACTGTGGCGGTTTCTACCCTATTTTCCAGTTTGATCGCTGTCACCGTCACCCCGATGTTAAGTGCCTATATTCTACAGCCGAAAAAGCTGAAAACCGGTGATAATAATCCCTCCTCGCGCCCGCGTTTTCGTCCCTACAAAAGTTTGTTAACTTGGGCCTTACGTCATCGAATCCTGACTTTATTGGCGGCTTTGGCCTTTTTTATCGGTAGTTTACAGTTAGTTCCCTTGATTCCAAAAGGGTTATTTAGTTCTGGGGATACCGGATTAAGTACGATCAGCCTAGAATTGCCTCCCGGTGCAACTTTGAATGATACTGTTGCCGTGGCTAATCAGGTGAATAGTTTACTGCAAAAAAATCCCGCCGTCGCTAATGTTTTGGCTATTCCGGGAGATTCGGGACGGGTAAATACGGGGTTAATATATGTTAATTTAGTTCCTAAGGAACAGCGATCGCTAACTCAACGGCAATTTGAGGAACAAACCCGCCGGGATTTCCAGAAGATACCAGGTGCTAGAGTGACTTTTCGCGCGCAGGGGGGAGCGGGAAGCAATAAAGATGTGGCTATAGTCCTGAAAAGTGAAAATGGCAATATTTTAACCCAAACTGCCCAAAAATTAGAGCGAGAAATGCGGGCATTACCCGGTTTTGTCGAGGTAAGTTCCGGGGTAAGTTTAGTTAAACCGGAGATCATTATTCAACCAGATCCCGTCCGGGCCGCCGATCAGGGAGTCTCGGTCAGAGCGATCGCCCGTACCGCATCTTTGGCTTTAATCGGGGATAATGAGTTTAATTTAGCTAAATTTAACCTTGCTGACCGACAAATTCCCATCCGGGTGAAAATTGCCAATGATGGACGCAGTGAGATAGAAACTCTGCAAAATTTGCGCGTTCCTAGCAGTAATGGGACGTTAGTACCGCTTAACTCGGTGGCGACAATTAGCTTAGGTAGTGGACCTGCGGAAATTCAACGCTTTAACCGTCAACGTCAGGTTAATATTGGAGCTAATTTAGAGGGAGTTTCTTTGGGAAGTGCGGTGACACAAATTCGCGCTTTACCAATCATGAAAAACTTACCCCCAGAGGTGACAGAAGAACCCTTTGGTGATGCTCGTATTATGCGCGATATCTTTGCTCGTTTTTTGGGAGCGTTAAGTTTAGCAATTATTTCTATCTATGGGATTCTGGTCTTGTTGTATAACAATTTTCTCTATCCCCTAGCGATTTTAACTTCCCTTCCTTTATCGATTGGTGGCACTTTAATTGCTCTTTTAATTACCCAAAAAGAGTTAGGTTTATACGCTTTAATTGGCATAGTTTTACTGATGGGATTAGTCACTAAAAATGCGATTCTGTTAGTAGATTTTGCCCTGAGTGGCATTGAGGCAGGGAAACCGCAATTTAAGGCGATGATTGATTCGGGAGTCTCTCGTTTACGACCAATTATTATGACCTCCGTTTCCACAATTGCCGGGATGTTACCGATTGCTTTAGCTTTGGGTGCAGACGGTGAAATTCGCGCACCGATGGCGATTGCCGTTATTGGTGGTTTTACCACTTCCACCCTATTAACTTTGGTGGTTGTGCCGGTAATCTTTACTTATATCGATAGTTTTTACTATTGGTTGCGGGGATTATTTGTTAAACAAAAACCCAAGTCGATTTAGTAGTAAAATATCTCTCTGAAAGCTTGAGAAAAAACCCAGAGAAACTGACCCATGAATCCCTTGACAGTCACACATCAAACTCTATCCCTTCCCCCCATGGGCTGCGGTACTTGGGCCTGGGGAAATCGTCTTCTCTGGGGTTACGATGAGAGTATGGATAGCCAGTTACAAGCGGTTTTTAATCTCTGCGTCGAGCGGGGTGTCACCCTATTTGATACGGGAGACTCCTACGGGACAGGCAAACTCAACGGACAGAGTGAGAAGCTATTAGGACGCTTTACAGGGGAATATAGCGGTTATAACGCTGATCATATCCGTATTGCCACCAAACTCGCCCCTTATCCTTGGCGTTTAACCCGTAATGCCATGGTGAAAGCTTGTCAAGCTTCGGCAACCAGATTGGGTCGCCCGGTGGATTTAGTGCAAATGCACTGGTCAACGGGCAATTATGCGCCATGGCAGGAGGGAGGATTATTAGACGGATTGGGGGATTGTCTGGAAAAGGGGTTAGTTAAAGGAGTCGGTTTATCCAATTTTGGACCGAAAAGATTGAAGTCTGCCTATCAAAAGTTTGCCAGTCGCGGCATTCCTATTACCAGTTTACAGGTACAGTATTCTCTCCTTTCTACCTATCCTCTCACTGACTTAGGATTAAAGGAACTATGTGATCAATTGGGCATTAAAATTATTGCCTATAGTCCCTTAGCTTTGGGGTTATTAACGGGGAAATATCGAGATAATAAAAACTTACCCCCAGGATTACGTCGCTTCCTTTTTGGTCAATTAATTCCCGCTATTTCGCCTCTGATAAGTTGCCTAGAAGTTATCGCCCAAGCTAAAAATAAAACTATTAGCCAAGTTGCTTTAAATTGGTGTATCTGTAAGGGAACAATTCCTATCCCCGGAGCTAAAAATGTCCGGCAAGCTGAGGATAATTTAGGCGCTTTAGGATGGAGTTTAGACACAGGAGAAATAGCAGAATTAGATAAAGTTGCCGCAGGTTTAGATAAAAAAATGGTACAAAATATCTTTCAAACTAAGTAGGGTTTGCTGAAAAAGTTTGTTGGTGGGGTGTGGGGTGTGGGGTGTGGGGTTTTACCGATTTTCAGGTGGTCAACTACCTAATTTTCAGGGAAAAAGTGCCTAAATTTCCCCCCCCCCTGATCACTCCAAGGGCTGGCACTTTTTGATGTCAAAAAAGCCTAAAGATATTATCCAACAAGGTTTTTAGATTTATTCAGCAAGCCCTAGATAACCATTAAGATAACTGCTATAATTGAGTTCGCTCGAACAAGAAGAGATAATAAAGTTCTAAAAAGTTTTACAAATAAATATTTCAAAATCTTGGTTACAGGGGTCAATTTATAGGAGGTATAGATAGCCTATAGCTAGGGTTTGTTCCAGTTAAGAGAAATAAATTGTTGAGGAGTCAATTGGTTATGTTCGGTTCTCTTACTTTGGGAATAATAACCCCAGTAAAAAACTTGTGAACAAGGTAGTTTTAACAATGACTCAACCTTATGAAATGCCCGATGAGCGGGAGGGTTCTACTATGGAATCGTCAACGAATAAAGATGTGGTCGAATTTGATCCCAATGCGCCTTTGGGAAGCGAAAATCAAGCCTTAGAAGTAATGGAAGCCTCTGAGTCGATCGATACAATCGGTATCACTCAAGATTGGTTTTCAGCCCAAGAAGAATTAGAACAGCGCCTCGGAGGCAGTGAAACCTTTACCGCCTCCCTATCCGAGTCGATTGCGGACTATGACACCGGAGGGGAACGTATTCTCGGCACTGGCATCGGTTTTCGTAGCGTCGGTGGACTGCTTACCCCTGATGTGACTCTGAAAGTTTACGTCAGCGAAAAAGTGGCCGGGACAATTGCCGCTAGTGCTTTTGCCGCCGTACCCACCTCGATCGGGGGTATGCCTGTAGAAATCGAAGAAGTGGGCGAGATCGTCACCCAGTTATATAACCGTCGTTATGCGCGCCCAGTTCGTTGTGGTGTCTCCATCGGTCATCCGCAAGTAACCGCGGGGACTCTTGGCTGTCTGGTAGTGCTACGCAACAATAAGCTGTGCCTGTTGAGTAATAACCACGTCATCGCCAATTCCAACAACGCCCGTATCGGCGATCCGATTATCCAGCCCGGACGGGTTGATGGTGGGGTTGTCCCCGGCGATCGAATCGCCCTCTTGGAAAATTTTGTCCGGGTCAACTGTCCGGGTCCTAACTTGGTAGATGCGGCCGTTGCTTGGACAGCTTTTAGTTTTGTCGATCCGCGTCATGTCAACTACACCCTCAATCCTACACCGATCGCCGCCCGCCTAGGTATGACGGTGAAGAAAAATGGTCGGACAACCCAAGCAACTATCGGCACGATTACCGATATTAACGTCAATATCTCCGTCGGTGGCTACTCTGGCGGTGTCGCCCAATTCCGCAATCAGATCGGCATCCGTGGCATCGGCGGCAATCCTTTTAGTCGCGGTGGGGACTCTGGTTCACTGATCGTGACGGCAAACAGCAATCAACCCGTCGCCCTCCTCTTTGCAGGACGAACAGACAACAGTATCACCTTTGCTAACCCGATCGAAGCCGTGATCTCGCAACTTTCCATTCAGAGATTTGTCAACAGTCGCTAATTCACCCTCAAGTTTTCCTCTCGCCAATCTCCGCACCTGATCGCCGAATCCTAGAGGCGATCGGGTATTGTTTCAGCTAAAATTTATTTGTCGCCGACCATCGATTTAATAGGGGTAACACCGATGAAAAATTATACTCAGGAACAGTTGTTGGCTTTGCGTGACAGCCAAGAAGCTTGGTTGATGGCTCAACCCGGTGTAACTGGCACCGGAATCGGTCTAGATGCCAGAGGGCAGCTGGTGTTACGCATCTTCACCAAAGGCATTTCTGCCAGCACACGCCAGTCTATTGCCGGGCAACTCCCCCATGTTCCCCTCGACTGGGAAGAAGGAGATGTGATCGCTTATTAAAGCCAGCGAGCGCCTGTAGTCCAAATAACAGCGATCTTCAACTGTCTTGAGAGACCAATTTTAAGCCGGGACGGGGTTGGATTGTTCCCCCGTAAGCGACGGCAGTATGAGGAGATAGGACAAGATGAGGAGATATACCCAGGGAAATTCGATAGATTTCCCCAGCTTTATCCATTAATTGCTGTTTAACTGGCTCTTTCGGCAAATTTTGCCGCCAAGCGAGGGGAATCCCCTCGATACCGTTGTACAATCCCGCCCAAATTCCCGCTAAAGTGGTGGTTAATTGCCGTTGATAGGGACTAGAATTAGCGCGACGCACGCTAACGGCGAAATCCTCGGTCGTTTGCAGAAAGGTATAGAGAGAAGCCGCGATCGCAATTCCTAAAGGTGAGATATCTTTCGCCCAAGCCGATAAAATGAACTCTAAGGGATGATTTTGCCCTAAAGCTGACTGAATCTGCTCTAATAGCTTATTCTTGGGCTTAATAGTTAGTAATTGCCCCATTAACTGATTTAAAGGCTTTTTCCCCTGTAATAACAGACCTACTGCCTCTCCCCAAATTATCGCTTCTTGTTGGGTTAACTCGGAAATTAAGCCCTTTTTCAGCCAAAAATTTAATCTAGCTTGCCAACGTTCCCTATAGTCAGGCCAGGTTAAAATCTCCGGCAACAGCACAAATAATAACGCCGATTCCGACTCTTGCTTGGCTGCGATCGCAATCTGCAAGTCTTCCTTAGATTGCAGAGCTTGCAAAAGCAGGGTCGTCCTTGGCGTAGCCTCATAGTTAAAGGCTGGTATTAGGGGCTGATTATGCAAGGATTCCCCGATATATGCCCCGATTAACCCTCCCTGAAGGCGATCGAGGGGTGAAAAAACCTTTTGCATAAATTAGCTCAATTTGCCCGGTAGGTGACTTCCTCGACTTTGCCCGGTTGCCCCAGTTGTTTAGCATTGGCATTATTAACGGCAACGTAAACCCCGCCGGCATTACCCGCCCTCACGGTTAATTCTCGGTTTGCTTGCCAAGTGCGATGGGTTCCTTGGGGCAGCACACCCTCAAATTCTGTCTTGCCATCCACCACCACCCGCAGCCAGCATTCATCCTCCAGTTTTACCCCCACCACCAGCTGCTGATTATTGCTGGTTTTGTTGGCTACCGGTTGAAGGGGATTGCTTTTCGGTTGGACAATTTGCTGTTGTGGCAAGGAAGGCGGCGGTAAGCGATTCGATTGCAGTACCGATTTTTGCAGGACGTGGGATAGGGTTTGTACGGAACCAATAACTAAGATTAAATAAAGAAAATAGAGATGAATCGGGCGAATTTGAAGACGCGGCAGCGATAAAGACGGTTTTGTTCCCCTAAAAAAGTTATTTACCTTGGTGGGAAAACGTCGGCTAATCGTCTCACCATCCAAGGCGAGACTATCAGCAAATTGCTTGATTAACCAACGAATATAAATCGGCTCGGGCAATGCTTCCAAATCCCCCGCTTCCAACGCTTCTAGGCGATGGCGCGGGATTAAGGTTTTCTGGGCAATTTCCTCGAGGGAAAGGGACTGTTCTAGGCGATTTTTTTGCAAATAAACGCCGATTTCCAGTAATTTGGTTCGCTGTTTATGCTGGGGATCAAGTTGTGATTGGAGAAGGCGAAACATATCGCTATTAGGGGCTGACTTTCAGCTTAGTTAATCTGGCTTGTTAAATATTTCAGTTCATCAAGGGTTAAAAAACGGTAATGACCCAAGGGTAAGGGGGAATTATTACCAGAGTTTAGTTGAATACGACCGATGGCACTGCGATGAAGTTTCAGGACGTGATAACCTAATTCTTTGGCTACACAGCGAATCTGCCGATTTCTTCCCTCCACTAAAATAACTTCTAGTAGGGTTTTTTGGTCGGTTTGCTTGAGTATCTCAACCTGTGCGGGTAAGGTTTTTTTTCCCTCTAAGAGGATACCTTCTCGCCAACGCTGGAGCGCAAGTCTATCAATCGCACCATCTAGCCAAACCCGATAGGTTTTGGGCAAATGATAACGGGGATGGGTGAGGGTGAGGGTGAGTTGACCGTCGTTGGTGAGGAGTAAAGCCCCAGTGGTGTTAATGTCCAACCTTCCTACGGGATGTAACCCTGTCTCGCTGGCGAGGGAGTCGGGCAAAAGGTCAATTACCGTCGGCCGGTTTTGTGGATCCTTACAGGTAGAAACCACACCAATGGGTTTGTTGATCAGTATATACAATCTTTGGGGACGATTGGCCGGTTCAATTTTTTTTCCGTCTATCTCTAGGTGATCTTTTTCGGGGTCGGCTTTTTCTCCTAACTGCACGATTTTGCCATTCCGTCTCACTCGTCCGGCCACGATCATCTCCTCCGCCCTTCTTCGGGAGGCAATTCCCCACTGGGCAAGGATTTTCTGGACTCTCTCCGCCATTTTTTTTTAGTTTTTAACCCTTTCTCTCTCCTATTATAGGCATCCTAAAAGGGTTTTTTCGCCCAAAAAGTGAAGAAAAACCGAATATCTCCGGCTGCCTCTTTGATTTTTTTTTCTGAAAACTTCTCAAAAAAAAAGGACTGATCCCTTGACTTGGGCGGCGGCTTCGGTTATACTTTTCTCATAATGGGAATCTGTCTATCTTTTTTGGAGTGCCACCACTCCATTATGTATAAAGTCTTATAAAAATATTATCGCAAAAAGCCGTGAAAAAAGCAAGCAAAATTTTGCCGACAATTGTTAAAAAAGTCGGGCTAATTTTCCTTACGGATGATATGACTTTAAACGGGTTATTTCTCGGTTATCCAAGCGGTAAACTTTGATTGGGGATGAATTGGGGACGTAAGCGACGGAGTTTGCGTCTCTTTGTTATAATTCAAAGGCTAGGCTATAATAACTCTTCATAAACACCGATAATTTTGGTCAAAGATGTAAAAAAAATGAATATTCAACTCGTGGAATCTCTAGTTAATGCAATTAAATCCTTGTCCCTAGAAGAACAGGAATTGTTAGGAAAAAAACTCAAAGATCACCCCTCTTGGGAAATTGCATTAGAACGAATTGACGCAACTCGAAAAGCCATTTATGAACGTCGTCAGGGAAACCCATTTGAAACCGATGTTACTGAAATTATTCATCAAATGAGAGAAGAAAGAGATCGGCAATTGATGGAAGAAATTGTGAGTGAATAGAGAAAATAATGACTAATACATTTATCTGTGTTGATTCTAGTTTTATAGTTCGTTTAACAACGGTTGAACCTTCTGTAACAATGTATAGTCAACTCTGGCAAAAATGGATGACCGAGGAAAATTTAGTGATTGCGCCAACTTTATTATGTTACGAAGTCACTAACGTATTTCATCGTCTGAAAAAAGCTGGTCAAATTTTGGAGACAGAAGCGCAAACCCTCCTTACAGAAGTCTTAGATTTACCCATTCAGTTTCATGGAGATATTTACCTCCATTACCAAGCAATAGAAATTTCGCAAACCTTGAATCTTCCTGCTACTTATGATGCCCATTATCTAGTATTAGCTCAACGATTTCAAGCAAATTTATACACCAGCGATAAACGCTTATTTAACAGCGTTAAATCTTCTCTAAGTTGGGTTCATTTGGTTGAAGTGTAGATTTTTATTTCTCTCTCAATAGCTTTAGTTTTATTTAACCTGACAATTCAAGTCAGTATCGGTGATATTCGTACCAATACAGCTGGTTTAATCATTGCTACATCTTCCTCTGTCTGCTCTTCATAAACACCGATAATTTTGGTCAAAGATGTAAAAAAGGAAGAGCATTATTGTGAGAGGGTGTAATTAGTATAATTAAAGTAAAAATCATTCCAAGGTAGCCATGATTAAAAATATTAATGTAACTGGACTTAAACCTGAACAAATTCAGCAGATACAGGTACTTATTGCCGCATTTAAAGCTCAAAATCAACTCAATAAAGGTGAAACTGAAATTGATATGATTGAATACCTGTTGGAAAATCCTATAGAGGTTGATAATTTAGAATTTATGAAACGAGAAGAAATTTATGACAGAACTTAAAAATCATAGTTGTTTTGTTGATTCTAATATTTGGCTTTATGCTTTTTCCACTGATAAAAAAGAAGAAACTAAAAGAATAATTGGTGCGTTACGCTATCGCGCTTCGCACCCGACGATTTATGTTTTTGTTTGAGCGCGAACGTTTATAATCAAAATATCATTATTTTGGAGTAAAAGAAAAATGCGTAAACAGACCATTCAATATACATCATCTTTAGATGCTTTGATTGCTGTTGCCAAGCGACTTAGCGTCTATGAGAACCAACATAAAATGGATTCCGAAGATTTTTATAAAGAATACAATCAGGGAATATTGTCAGATGATATAATATTTATAGAATGGGCAAACGATTATCGTCATTACCTTGCTTTGCGTCAAGAATTAGAACAAAGATTAAATCATGCTGCTTAAACTTTTATCTGATTAACTCAATCAAGTAGAGCAAGCAATTGTGCAGTGTGAAAATGCTTATGTAGAACGTTATCAAGAAGAAATACTGACATCACAAAGAGCTAATTTAAGAATTAGGTTACGTTTCAAGCAGACCCATTTATTAGAAATAAACGAAGCTATAGTAATCACAGACAATTACTTAGAATTCCTAGATTATCGTTACCATTTACAAAATGAAAAAAACAACCTAGTTTTTCGTTATGATAGTACCCCTCACTTTCCCAATCTCTCTACTTTTCCCCATCACAAGCATTTACCAAACGATGTAATTAGTTGTCACAAACCCGAAATTAATCAAGTCTTAAAAGAAGCAACAGAGTTATTGAGGTAAATAAAACGTATTTAATGCGATCGCCGCTCTTGTAGGGTGCGTGTTTGTGGCGATAATCTCTGAAAAAAAACCTAAATTAACAATCGGCTGTAACAGATCAACTTTATTATTAAATTGGTGGGCTAATTCTTTGTACTAATCCCATCACACAAATGCCTATCTTCCTCCCTGACATTAATATTATTCTGCAAATAAACCCGCACCCAAGCGCAACTACGTCCCATTAAAGCGTTTAAGTCCTGCATTATCCTACAACTCTTCTGCATCGCCCTAAAATGCTTCTGCATCGCCCTACAATCCTTCTGTATCCTCACAAAGAAGTCTAAACCAAGATTAACGGGATTTTAGGATTAACTGGATTATTTACTTGGAAACTCCCGACAATCTTTTAAGGTTGAGCATCCTGAAAATCCTCTAATCCTCAAAATCCTGATACTGACTATTTACCCCCAATCCCATCACACAAATATCTATCCTCTTCTCTAGCATCAGAATTAGGATTGTGCAAATAAGCCCGTACCCTATCGCAACTACGCCCCATTAAAGCATCTAAACCCCAACCGTATTCTCCATTCCACAGTTTGATTGTACCGTCATCACTACCGGTCGCTAAAGTCTTACCGTCTGGACTAAAACTCACAGTATAGACACTGCCATCATGCCCAGAGAGAGTGCGAATTTCTTTCCCTGTTTCTACATTCCACAGTTTGATTGTCTTGTCATAACTACCGGTCGCTAAAGTCTTACCGTCTGGACTAAAACTCACGCTATTGACAGTCTCATTATGCCCCTTGAGAGTGCCAATTTCTTTCCCTGTTTCTACATTCCACAGTTTGATTGTCTTGTCTTCACTACCGGTCGCTAATGTCTTACCGTCGGGGCTAAAACTCACGCTATTGACATAGTGATTATGCCCAGTGAGAGTGCGGATTTCTTGACCTGTCTCTACATCCCACAGTTTGATTGTCCTGTCACTACTACCGGTCGCTAATGTCTTACCGTCGCTGCTAAAACTCACGCTGTCGACACTGTCATTATGCCCAGAGAGAGTGCGAATTTCTTGACCTGTCTCTACATTCCACAGTTTGATTGTCTTGTCACTACTACCGGTCGCTAAAGTTTTACCGTCGGGGCTGAAACTGATGCTATAGAAATATTCATTATACCCAATGGGAGTGCGGATTTCTTCCCCTGTCTCTACATCAAACTGACCGTCCCTAGTAAACTCGACTTTTCTATTATGCTCAGAATTATGCCCCTTGAGAGTGCGGATTTCTTGACCTGTCTCTAGATTCCACAGTTTAATTGTGCCGCCATCACCAGAAGCTAAAGTCTTACCGTCGCTACTAAAACTCACGCTTGAGATACTAGCATTATTCCCCTTGAGAGTGCGGATTTCTCTCTCTGTCTCTAGATTCCACAGTTTAATTGTGCCGCCATCACCAGAAGCTAAAGTCTTACCGTCGCTACTAAAACTCACGCTACCGACAGAAGAATTATGCCCCTTGAGAGTGCGGATTTCTTGACCTGTCTCTACATTCCACAGTTTGATTGTGTTGTCATGACTACCAGAGGCTAATGTCTTACCGTCGCTGCTAAAACTCACGCTTAAGACACTATTATTATGCCCAGTGAGAGTGCGGATTGTTTCCCCTGTCTCTACATCCCACAGTTTGATTTCAAAACTATTTCTATTATCAAGAGAAGCTAATGTCTTACCGTCGCTGCTAAAACTCACGCTATCAACCTCACCATTATACCCCTTGAGAGTGCGGATTTCTTGACCTGTCTCTACATTCCACAGTTTGATTGTCTTGTCTTCACTACCAGAGGCTAATGTCTTACCGTCACTACTAAAACTCACGCTATAAACATGGCCATTATGCCCCTTGAGAGTGCGGATTTCTTGACCTGTCTCTAGATTCCACAGTTTGATTGTGGTGTCTTCACTACCAGAGGCTAATGTCTTACCGTCACTACTAAAACTCGCGCTATAAACATGGCCATTATGCCCCTTGAGAGTGCGGATTTCTTGACCTGTCTCTACATCCCACAGTTTGATTGTGGTGTCACTACTACCGGTCGCTAATATCTTACCGTCGCTGCTAAAACTCACGCTATCAACCTCACCATTATACCCTTTCAAGCGATTATATTCCCTTCCTTCAATTAGAATCTTCTGCAAGGCATCCATTACCTGCGTGTTGCTTGCCTTGTGTTTCTGTAAAATTTTTCCAGCCTTAATCGCTTCAACAAAAGCTTCTAAATCTTTTCCCCCTTCATTAAAGAGATACAAAGAATAACCACTGAGAGAATTTGCTAAACTAAGTTCCGTATTAACTTCACGTTGTTTTCGTTCAGTTTCGGCTTTCTGAAGTCGTTGCTGGTATTCCCGACTTGCCCTCATAAACTCAACCGTTACATCCCCAAAATAATTCCTTAAGGCATTTAAATCAGGTAGAGATTTCGCTTTTAATAGATTGCCCACTTGCGTCAACTTAGAGCCAGTCCAAAGCTCACTAATTGCTTTTTTCTCATCCGCTTTATCTTTCCACCAAGATTCAGCCGCTTCTTTTAATTGTCTTTCTAAAATAATCTCCTTCTCATATTTAGTAATCCAGTCCTGTAACCTTTGCCAAGAGCCAATCAAAGCTTCATGGGCAATTTCTACCATGCCTTCCTGACGGCCACTCACCAACAGACGATATTTTTTCACTAATTCATCAACAATTTTTCCTAATTCATCATTAAATCCAGATTTATTTTTCCGTTTACTAACTCTTTTTCCATCCGATGTAATTGTCACTAACTGAACAAAAATACTTTCAACAGCTTTTCCCTGACCCTGAGATTCAAAATGTTGATAAATTTTCTCTGCTTGTTGTTGTAAAGCTCCCCCAACACCGCCCAAATTTTTATAAGTATCGTAATCAAGTAACCTATCCGATAAATCATCCTTTTGCCATAAAAGATCTAAGGTATATTGTAACAAAGGTAAAGACCGAGATTCACCTCTAAAATCTTCAATAATCTTCTCAATTAAATTCAGATCAACATTTACTCCATGAGTCGCCGCCGGATTTTTAATCACTAACTTCAATTCCCGATCTGCCATGGGCGTAATATAACTAAATGGCTTTCTTCCATCGCTTTGTATCGTCACTACAAAATCAGGAAACGTATGCATAAATTGATCTAAAAAGTCAGTTCTCATTGTCAAGACAATTTTGACTGATGAATTATTAGTTCGCTGTAAATAACTAATTAAATTCTCTAAAGATTGAATAAATAGACAACCCTTATTATCCTGACTTTGAGTTAAAATTTCTTCAAATTGATCAATAAAAATTAACCACAAAGACTCTGGCTTTTTCTTTAAGGTTGTGATGACCTTTTCTAGGTATTCAACCGCAGCCGTTATATTATCTTGGGGTGGTAAAGCAACTTGAGCTTCCGATTGTTTATAGTCCGTGGGAGATTGAGAAATAAAATTGGCAACCTGAAGATAGAATGAGAAAAAAGGATCATCATTAGGAACCATGCTTAAATTAGAGAAATTGGGCTTATATTTAGCCGATAAAGCAGGAATTAAACCAGCTTGTACTAAAGAAGACTTGCCACTTCCTGATGCTCCTAAAAGAAAAATTAAATTCTCTTTTTCTAGCTCTTTTAATAAATCATTAATGACCTTTTTGCGTCCATAAAAAAGATTCGCATCATTTGCTGTAAATGCAACCAAACCTAAATAGGGAGAATTTTCATTGATGGTTGCAGCAACTTTCTCCTCTTCAGGATCATCGCCATAGTTTATTTCTGTCTTGACAATAATATTCTGTGTGTTATTATCACCCTGCTGAATAACCTGCTTTTCAGCCTGAAAATGGGAGCGAAAAATAGATTCAGACATTTGTTTCTCCTCATGCTCTCCCTAAATTTAATTTAGTCAAAGACTAATATTGTCAATGACATTCTTTTTCCCTTGTTGAATCACCTGTTTTTCTGCTGTAAACGTTCCACCAAATTTAGGTTGAGAACCTGCTAATTCATTTGTCTTCAGCACTTGGTTTAATTTCTCTGCCAACTCCTTGATTTCATCTCGGTCATTAGGCTCTAATGTCTTTAATTGCTTTTCAAAAGGTTTCTCATAAGTTTCAGTATCTTCTTCATAATCTTTTAGTGCTTCCTGTGCTTTAGTATTCTCGGCAAATTTCTTCTTAATCAACGCTTTTAAACTCTCATAAGCATCCTTAACGGCTGTTCCTGCCGTATCCTTAGCAGCAGCCGTCGCACCAGCAGCCAACGCAGCGAGAATTAGAGAAATCGGTTCCATTGCCTGAGACTCCAAATTAGATATTGCTAACTCAATCTTACATCAAATCAGTTTTTAATAGTAAGCCAAATCGCAATCAGCTAGAGAACTGGAATTTCACGGCCAAGCCACTAAGCCTTAAAAGTATTGCTAAGTAGGTAGGCGTTAAAAATTATCAGATACCCCCCTTATTAAGGGGGGACTAAGGGGGGATCGAACCTAAAATCGATTTTTAATTTAATTATAACCAGCTACTTATGCAAAAATCTTAGCCGAAAAAGCCAAACAAGGGTTTTCCCTGTGGATGGGGTTTATCAGTTATGGGATTTGAGTTTTCAATTCACTGTTTACTATTCACTGTTTACTGAACAATGAAAAAAGCCCCCTGATTATCGCCGATGATACCAACGGGTAAATAATTTTTCTAACTCCACCCAAACGAATAATAAGGTACTAAATCCCAAACAGATTAATAATTCTTCTTTAGTTAAAAATTGAGTACCGAAAAAATCCCGCAGAGCAGGAACATAGATTAACATCAGTTGAAAAATTGTCGTCAGGGTTACTGCTACCCAGAGATAGGGATTAGTCAAAGGATTCATTTCTATGGTAAGATGATCGCTCGATCGCACGGAAATGGCATGACCCATTTGAGCTAAACAGAGAGTAGTAAAAACCATAGTTTTCCATGAACCAGTATTACCAAAAAGTGGATCCAAGCGCACAGCGATCAACATTTGAGTGATATTAATAATCGAAAAAATAATCCCAATTCTAACGATATAACTGCCCAAACCGCGAGCAAAAATACTTTCTTGGGGACTAAAAGGAGGGCGACGCATAATATCAGGAGAAGCGGGTTCCACAGCTAAAGCTAAAGCGGGTACACCATCAGTAACTAAATTCATCCAGAGAATTTGTAGGGGAGTTAGGGGAGTAGCTAAACCCAAAAGAGGCGAAGCAGCGATAGTAATCACCTCCCCGATATTACTGCCGAGAATATATTTAATAAAACTGCGAATATTGTGATAAACCACTCGCCCTTCTTCCGTAGCAGCGACGATAGTGGCAAAATTATCATCGAGGAGAATCATATCACTAGCCTCTTTGGTGACATCGGTGCCGGAGATTCCCATAGCAATACCGATATCTGCTTGTTTCAGGGCCGGAGCATCATTAACCCCATCTCCGGTCATAGCGACAAATTTACCCTTTTTTTGCAAGGCGCGGACAATAGTTAATTTATGTTCGGGGGAGACACGGGCATAGATGTTAGTTTTGTCAATGATGGTTTCTAGCTGAATTGGTGATAATTTATCTAATTCTTGTCCTGAGATGACTAAAGCTCCCGCTTGGGCAATACCAAGACTTTTAGCCACCGCTAGAGCGGTTAATTGATGATCGCCGGTGATCATGATCGGACGGATTCCCGCTTCTCGACACCTAGCCACGGCGATTTGTACCTCCGGTCGTGGTGCGTCGATCATACCGACCATTCCTAGCCAAATTAGCTCATCTTCGCTGATTTCAGTTGATTCTGGTGGATAAATCAGGTTTTTATAGGCTAATCCTAAGACTCGCAAACCCCTGTTCGCCATAGCATTGTTAGCGACTAAGACTTTTTCTTTTTCCCTATCCCCAAAAGGAAGACTTTCTAATCCCGATTGATAGGAGAGACATTGTTCAAGGATTAATTCCGGGGAACCTTTGGTAAATAGTACGGGATTGACTCCTTGACAAATGACCGACATTCGCTTTCTTTGAGAAGAAAAGGGGATTTCAGCGATTCTAGGGAACTCTTGCTTGGTTAGGGATAAATTTAAGCCCGCTTTCGCCCCTAAAACTAATAAGGCTCCTTCCGTGGGATCGCCTAAAATGCTATCGTGACCGTTATCGAGGTCTAAACTGGCATCGTTGCAGAGGACACTGGCAATTAAAAGATGATGTAATTCTAGATCGGTTTTGGGATCGATCGCCTGTTGCTCGGAGTCTAAAAATTGTCCTTTTGGGCTATATCCTTCCCCAGTCACCGAAAAATTGCGATTAATTGTCTCTATCTCCCGCACGGTCATTTTATTTTCCGTTAGCGTCCCAGTTTTGTCGGAACAGATCACATTAACGGAACCAAGGGTTTCTACTGCCGGCAGTTTGCGAATCAAGGCCTGACGTTTGACCATGCGTTGGGTACCTAGGGCGAGAGTTAGGGTGATAACTGCGGGTAATCCTTCGGGAACGACAGCTACTGCCATACTAAGGGAAACTTCCACTAATTCCTCTAGGGCCGACCAACCGGCATTGATCAGGCCGATGGTAATAGTCAGGGCAACTAGAATCAGAGAACCAGCGACAAGGACATTACCCAAGTGAGTCATTCTTTTTTGGAGAGGAGTGGGTTCATTGCCGACTGTTGCTAACATTTGAGCGATTTTGCCTAATTCCGTCGTCATTCCCGTATTGGTAACGATGACCTTGGCCCGGCCTTGCAGTACTTCTGTTCCGGTAAAGACAAAATTTAAGCGATCGCCAAGGGGAGTATCCCGGTCTAAGGGGTCAATGGAGGCGGATTTATTAACACTATTTGCCTCTCCTGTCAAGGCCGATTCGCGAATTTGCAGGTTAAAAGCTTCGATAATTTGGCCGTCGGCGCTGATTTGGGTTCCCGCTTCAATCAGCATGATGTCCCCGGGGACGAGATTAACCGCATCTATTTCCGTGCGTTGGCCCTCGCGGATAACATTAACTTGGGGAGAGGAAAGTTTTTTTAAAGCTGCCAGAGCTTTTTCGGCGCGACTTTCTTGCAGATAGCCGAGCATACCATTGAGGATGACAATTGTTAAAATAGCGATCGTATCTTTGAAGGGAACGCCAATTTTAGCCAGATGACCGCGCTGTAATGCCAGTAAATCTAGTCCCCCGGAAATTATGGCCACGGCAATTAAGAGGAGGAGCATAATATTGGTAAACTGATCTAGGAGAATTTGCCAATTACTGCGCCCTGGACGTTCTTGTAGTTCATTTTTGCCATAATATTTAATTCTTTGGGCGATTTGCTCTCTATTGAGGCCATTAACAGCCGAACTACCGAGGATAGATAGGGTGGTTTCCACCGGATAGGTATGCCAAGGTTGTTGCAAGTTAACGCTGGAATGGGCAGAATAGTCGGCATTGGCGGCCATGGCAAGTCAAGATAGTTGATCTAGATAGATCTTAGCCCTTTCTTTCCCCGGTAATAGGAAAAAACAAATGCTCAAACTGCCTCTCCCTGCTCCCTTCTCCCTACTTCCATGCAGTCTTAACGAGTAATACTAAATCCAGTTATTAAAGACTGATTATCTATTCCTCCTTTTGCATGAGTGCCTCTTGTATGAGTGCCTATCCTCATAAGTAGTGCTTGCTGAATAAATCTAAAAACCTTGTTGGATAATATCTTTAGGCTTTTTTGAAATCAAAAAGTGTCATTTCTTGGAGTGGTCGGGGGGAAAATTCCGGGACTTTTTCCCCGAAAATTAGGTAATTGACCCTCTGAAAACGGGTAAAACCCTACACCCTACACCCCACACCCCACACCCTACCCCCACAGCTTAGTAGAGCAAAGTAAACCAAAATTGTGAACCTTTTTCGTCATTATTCATAATGCCAATTTCACCTCCGTGAGCATGGATAATTTGACGACATAGATATAAACCTAGTCCTAAACTAATCTGATTATTATTATTGCCTCGTTGATAGCGATCAAATAATTGTTTTCTCTGGGTTTCTCTAATTCCCACGCCATTATCGGCAATACTACACCGGAGATAATTGCCCTCTAGTCTAGCGGATAAAGTGATAATTATCCCCTGGGGATTGTGTTTAAGGGCATTGGCTAATAAATTCTCAAAAACTCGCCAGAGATGGTGAGCATCGGCATTAACTAAAGGTAAATCGGGGGAAAAATTATTAATTAAAATTGCTTGATTTTCCCTTAATCTTAACTCCCATTCCTGACTAATTTGTTGACCGATTTCGTAGAGAGATAAAGGCTTTAGTTCTAGGGAAACTCCCCAAAGATCATTTTGTCTGGTTTCGACGAGAGAATCAATTAAAGTTAATTGTCGATCGCAACTGTTGGCCATCTGTTGTAAAATATTCAGGGATACTTCTTTAGTTTTTCCCTGAGAATTTTTAATTAAATTATTTAAGAGCATTGACATCCCGATCACAGGATTGCGGAGATCGTGAGAGACGGCATGAAGATAAATTTCTAAAGTTTCCTCAGTTTTTTGACGTTCTTTAATTTCGTTTTGGAGTTGTTTTTTTTGACGAGAAATAGTTAATTGATTTTCGATGCGTGCCATCACTTCTTCCCCTTGAAAAGGTTTAGAAATATAATCGACACCTCCCACTTGAAAAGCTTTGACTTTATCTAAGACATCATCAAGAGCGCTAATAAAAATCACGGGAATTTCTCTGGTTTTTTCATCAGCTTTTAACTGTTCACAAACTTGATAACCATTGAGATCGGGCATATTAATATCGAGGAGGATCAGATCGGGAATTAGCGATCGCACTGTATTCAGGGCCATCTGTCCATTAATCGCTTTGCGTACCTGATATCCCTTCTCAGTGAGCATAATCGACAATAGCCGCACATTATTGGGCAAATCATCGACAATTAAGACACTAGGGCGCGATGTGAGTTGAGTCATGCCGGTTATCTTATAACTCAAACTGTTTAAATAAAGTGCATAAAAAACAGGGGCTTGCCGAAAAAGTTTTTCCTGGGGGCAGCGTGTCGGGTGGGACAAGCGAGAAAGTCTCGTTACTCTACAGCGATCGCCTAGGGATTGTTGCCCATAAAAAAAGCACGGAACCCCACAGCAATCAAGGAACCACTCAAGAGAGTTATTAATGTCCAAATTTGGTTACTTTGGGTTCCTTCCACCTTGATCAGTCGATTATCCATACTATCGACTTTCTCTGTTAAAGTTGCTAGTCCTATCTTGACATCGGTGACATTTTTCTGTAGGTTGTCTAGCTTTTGCTCGACATTTTTCTGTAAGGTTTCTAGCTTTTGCTCGAAACCTTTTTCGAGATTATCTAGCTTTTGGTCAAAACTTTTTTCGAGATTGTCTAGCTTTTGGTCAAAACTTTTTTCGAGATTGTCTAGCTTTTGGTCAACATCTGTCTGGAAGGTGTCTAGCTTTCGATCAACACTTTTAATGCTATCTTTAATTTCCTTGAGGACAGATTCGAGGGAATAGGCGAGGGTTTCTGCTGTCATTGCGGTTAACTCCTATCAGTCGAGAGATAATTTAATTATCGATAAAAATCCTCTTAATTCTCCACTTCACTTTTTTCGAGAAATCTCTCCTCATCTTCCAATTTCTCGCTGATTTCCGGCAGTTTTAGCAATATTCCGGCGAATAACCAATAGTAAACAGAAACAGGCTCGACGGAGAGAGGATAATAGTAGGGGTTATAGCTAATAAAAAGTAGGAAAATCCAGATACAGAGACCCCAATGCTTTAAAGCAGTATTTTTTACCTTTAAATAGGCTTTAAAGGTGAGAATACAGAGAATTGTCACCAGTGCCATAAAAGCGATAAAACCGACGATACCGATTTCGTAGAGGAGTTTAGCGTAGTAGGTTTCAATTAGTCTTATATCTTCTTCTCCCGCTACATGAAGAGCGCCACTGGTGGCTTTGCCTAAACCAAAACCAAAAAGCTGTACATAATTGAACATCCACTGCATTTGATTGCCTACAAAGTCAATTGGAGACGAATATAGCCAGCGATCGAGAAAATTTAGTCCTCTTTCCTGAATAAAGGGATTTAACGTCACCGCGAGCAGGGAAATCAGCCCCAAGATTCCCAATTTTAATGGTAACTTTTGTTTATGTTTGCTAGTAGCAATAAAAAGAACCAAGTAAAACAAAGGTACTAGCAAGAAAGGTATTCTTTGTCCAGAAACCAGAGTCGCAAGGAAGACTAAAACCATTGCTACCCAACCAGCGACGCGCCATCTTTTTTGCGGATCACTAAAACTGGCCGCGTAACTGATGACGCTACTAGATACTAAGAACCAAGCCCATTGCCAAGGATCGGAAAATGTGCCGGGGAGACGAATTAAGCCTCGCTCGGGATTATACAACACTGAACCCCCGACAAAACATTGAGCTTTCAAGGTGGCTTTTTCGGTAATATCCGCATAATATTTGCTGTCGGATTTCGGGACACGAACTTCGAGTTGATTGAGGAATTCATTATCAGGACAGATACCTTGGACGAGTAAGAAGTATTGAATTAGAGCTAAAACGCAACAGACTAAGATCATCACGATTAAAAGCCGATTAACCACGAATAAATCCCGTTTTTGCTCGATTAGATAGTAGCCACAGAGAACCAAGGGAATATAACTAAGGAGGGTTTTTAATCCCACAATTCCCACAGCAATTGCCCCTTGGGGCAGATTGACAAAAAGAAAAGTTATCAAGCTGCTGGCCAGTAAAATCAAAGCTGTGATGAGAAAAGGCTTGATTTGGGGGCGTAATTGCTTAAAAGTTTTGGTTTTAATTAAAATTGCCGCTAAAGCGGGGAAATAAAAGGCATCCTTGGCGATTTTGTAGAGAGCATAGGATGGCTCTATGCCAATAAAGTTGCCCACTACCTGAAAAACTCTCACCACAGACAAAGCGAAGGTATTACTCAGCGGAAGATAGATGATTAGGGCCAATAATCCCAGACGGGGATGGACAAAAGAACCGACCATGGCGGGAACTGCCCAAATTCCTAACAAGGCCGCTTTTTTGCCAAATACAATCCCCAAAACTAGACTAATTAGTAGAGTGGCGATCGCTAATATAATTAGTAACAGAGAGTTCCGCTCTTTCATTTCGTGCAGCTTGAACAGGTTTAGCAGAAAGTGTACCGGATTTTTGCCGAGATTCTCATTCTCAATGGCGGAGGTGGGGAGCTTTTCAGTGATCAGTAAACAGTGAACAGTAAACAGTAATCAGTGAGGTCTTCGGTTTGTGTTAGGCAATAGACGGGGTTATAAGAGATGAAACCCTTATATAGAAAGACATTTGGCGATTTTTGTCAATTGTTTTCCATCTATAACGAACTAATCAATTAAGTCTCTTGCCAGATAAGGATGTAGTCTATTTATGCCACCCGATCGAACCATACCAAGTAACGAAGAACCATCAGTGAACTGAAAACTCACATCTGATACTGATCAAAGTTTCCTTTTGCTTCTTAGCTCTTGCTATACTTATGTAAAATTTTATTTATCTCGATCTTGACTCCGTGGCCGAAAATCCTTCTTTTCAAGACCTTTATCAAGCTGGCATCAGTGCCTTTGAGCGTGGACAATATCGTCTTAGTATCCAGCAATTAAATGCGGCTTTAGCCTTAATTTCCTTAGGATCCCGAGCAGGGGGTGAGATCCAAATTTGGTTAATTTCTGCCCATCAAGGGTTAGGAGAGGGGGAGAAAGCTAGTGAAATCTGTAAGCAACTTATTACCCATCCTATCTATCAAATTCGCGAACAGGCCAAGCGTCTGCTTTATATTATCGAAGCTCCCCGTCTCAAACGTCCAGATGAGTGGATGACGAAGATTCCCGATTTGGAGAAACTTCCCGATAGTACACCGCAATTTAAAAAGGGGACAAATAAACAGAAAAAAGAAGAACCACCCGCACCCATGCAGTTAGAGCAGCATAAAAATACTGTTTTTAGCGGACTGGCGATCGCTATTGTTCTATTGATGCTCTGGTTTTTTGCTAAAAATAGCTAAATTAGTTGACAATAAGCTTGTAATATGCTAGTGCAGTTAGCTATGGCTCCTAAATGGGCGATTTCATAACCGTGGGTGTTTTGGGTGGGAAAACCTAAGCAAGCGGCCTTAGCTATAACTGGCAATGTAGTCTTTTAGTCGAAAGGGTTGTTTTCGGTGTTTTCCCACCACGACTCGACTACCGGCGCGCACCCCGCAAGCGTCTAATTCTTCTGGAGTCAATTTCGTCTCTATCCATGCGGATTCCCAGGTGACGGGAGTGTTTTCCTGCTGCACTTTTTGCGGGGATTGATGGGAAATTTGACATCCTCGCCGCCCTAAAAGTGCGGCGATTCCTAAACCTCACGATTTAAGTTTCTGCTTCAACCACCGTTGCATACCACGGTTAAAAAACCATGTACTGTCTTACACAA
>VYMG01000172.1_pt1 | contig 23383 bp, 17 predicted proteins | sample 5115261 | NCBI WGS metagenome assembly VYMG01 (sample SAMN12291781, study PRJNA351875) | freshwater metagenome | isolation source: freshwater lake | place: USA: Michigan, Wintergreen Lake | collected 2013-08-08
GAACGTCTGCAAACTTATTGAGGTATCATTTTTTATAGAACCAACATCATCTCTATTTGGGTATATAAATGTTAATCCACAAGCAATCAAAACAATTGTCAATATAATGTAGATATTTCGTATCATAAATTTACGCATAAACGAAAAATGTCTGTGAATGGGCGGGACAATCTCCACTAATTTTCACTGCCGAGCACTATGCTGTCCGCCACCACTGAACTTAACACGAAGCACAAAACATGAATTTAGCACTTCATTCTCATGGAAGCACGAAACCCCCGCTTTTAGCAAACCCCTGTTAGCCGTAGGCAATTTTTTCTATGCTTCTTCAAAATAGTCAAGGTCAAGTTTTTTAAGTTCGTAAATGCTTTTTGTCGCCATACCTACATTGTGTTGTATCATTAATTCTGCAAGTTCTTTTCCGTCAATTAAAACAATTTTAGGTTCAATACTTGCAACAAATTCATAAGCACCCTTTGGATAGTTTGAAGTTGAAATAAAAATTCCCTTTTTTGCTTTCTTTGAAAGTAGTGAACCTGCAAAATCTCTCACTTGTCCAACTGGAACAGTGTTTTCCCATTTTTTTGCTTGAACATAGATTGTGTCTAACCCTAATTTATCTTCCTTTATAATTCCATCTATTCCACCATCGCCTGATTTTCCAATTATTTGTCCTGCTTCTTTTCTTGAACCACCATATCCCATTTTAATTAAAAGGTCAATTACAAGTCGCTCAAAAAAACCTGGTGAACAGTTTTTAATTCTTTCAATTAGTTCTAATGCTAATTCATCCTTTAGTTTTTGAAATGAATAGTCAAGTAGTTCTTCAGGTGTCTTTCCTTGTTCAATTTCGGTTATGTTTTCTTCGCTTGTTTCGTTGTCTTTTTTGTTTTGATAAGTCGCTTGATATGAAGTTTGCCATTTCTTAAAGTCGTCAAGTCCTTGCAAAAATTTCACATCAATTTTTGTTGGCTTCTTCTTTAAAACTTCAAGTCCTTGTTCTGTAATTTTAAAAGTTGCCCTTCTTGGTGCTGTCAATAAATTTGCTTTTTTCAAATAGGTTCTTGCCCAACCAACTCTGTTGTTTATTATTTCTTGGTTACCACTTGGTAAAAGTTCGTTTCTCTCTTCGTCTGTCAAATTAAATTTGTCAGAAAGAGATTTAATCAGTTCTTGAAGTTCGTGTTCTTGCTGGTCTGCAAGTTCTTCCAAAAGTGGAAGCATTAGTGTTTGATAATCTGGTATCATTTATTATATCTATCTTATTTTAGGTGTCACTCATTGCTTGCAGCCAACGGGAGGAGCATTTACGCAGTTACTGAATGCAAACGCAGTTTGTCAATGAAGTACTTTTACAAATCTTTAGACTTTTGCCTCCCATATTGACGCAATGCGCCGTCCATTCCCCCAAAACTACAAAACTTTGCTTATCCATCCAAATATGAGCAAAGGGAAATTTCTCTATGCCGGAGTAAAGACAGTGATTTATAGGTTCATTGCTGTGGAATCCGCTTCACGCTTTACACCTCGCTCATTTTTCTAAAAAATTACCGATGAGTTGTGGAAGGGGTACAGGTGTTTGGTTTTATCTGTTAGTGCAAACAACCCACATAAATGTCTGCCTTTCTGCTGTCAGGCATTGTTGTTTTGAAAAAGTCAAAGTCTTTATTCATTGTCTAATATTTTCTCAAAACTTACAAGCTAAAACGTGTTTTGTTGAATGGTCAATATATTCTGCTTTCCAATAATGAGGGTCGTCAACATTCTTGTATTCTACATTTTCAACTATATACTCTGCAATAAAAGGTTTTTTGAGAAAAATAATTATAGTTTTTTCTTCTGGCCAACCTTTTGAAGTTTCTACAATTTCGTTTCCAAGTTCAATTTCTTGATTTAGTATTTCTGTCAATGTCGAACTGAAATTGTCTATATGTTCTCGTGTCGTCATAAAATTGGTGCTAACGTCGGGAGGCGGATTTGCGTAGTTACTGAATGCAAACGCAGTTTGTCAATGAAGTACTTTTACAAATCTTTAGACTTTTGCCTCCCATATTGACGTAAAACGTCGTTGATTTCCCCAAAACTACAAAACTTTGCTTATCCATCCAAACATGAGTAAAGGAAATTTCTCTATGCCGGAGTAAGCACGGTGATTTATAGGTTCGTTGCTGTGGAATCCGCCCTACGCTTTATCCCTCGCTCATTTTGCTAAAAAATTACCGATGAGTAGTGCAATAGTTACCGCTGTTGGCGGACTTTTTTATATTTCAATCAGAAAAAGATCAAGTTCTAATATCCTTGAAAATCCTTTATCGGCAGTAACTAATGGTAGTTTATATGTTAGGCAAGTTGATGCGATTATTGCATCAGGCAATTTAATGTTATATTTTCTTTTTAGCAGAATCGTTTGGTCTTTTATTCTGTTATTCCAATCAATTTGAAAACAATCATTGAGTAGCAATTTTAGCTTTGACTCTTCTGTTTTTGTCAATCCTTGAAATCCAAGAAGTTCAATCTCAGAGATGAAAGAAATTCCAAAATCGTACTCAATGAAAGGCTCTACTATTTTATTCCCTTCATGAAGATAGATAAGAAAGTTTGTATCTGCTATAAAATCAATCTTCATTTTCTCGCACTGAAGTTTGATATTCTAAACCATCAATATTCCTTTTAAGTTTGCCAAAATGCTTCGACAAGTTGCCTTTTTTCTCAGATTTCTTTAGCTTTTCGCTTAAAATCTTCGAGGTATTCTTGAGGTTAGACTTATTGATAACTATTGTCATGATGCCTTTCGTATGTTCAAATATATAAAATTAATGACTTTTTGTCGTTAATTTCCCCAAAACTACAAAACTTTGCTTATCCATCCAAATATGAGCAAAGAAAATTTCTCTATGCCGTAGTAAACACAGTGATTTAGAGATTCATTGCCGTGGAATCCGCTTCCCGATGTGCCGCCGAATGACGCATATCGTTTCGGGGCTTGGCTGAAGTGGCGGATTGAGCTTCGCTTATTTTCAATTCAAAGCACTTCACTGTCTGCCACCACTGAACTTAAATAAAAGCACAAAGCTGCAAATTTGCACTTCAGCCCAACTTGCACAAAACCCAATGTTGGCTGCCGTTATTTTTTCTTACTCTTTAACAAAAGTGAATATTTATTACAGTTCTCTAAAAATAACAAGCTGTCTTTTTGCTTTGTTGCAAGAAATGTTTTGTCCTTCACGTCTGTGTCAAAAAGTTTTCCGTTTTCAAAATAATAGCTTCTCCTAAAAGAACTTTCAAATTTAGTCAAGTCAAAAGTTTGTGTTTTTTTATCAAACTTATACTTACGTTCTGTCACACAAATAAAAAATATTTTGTTATTTTCAAGGTAATACTCTGTTTCAATTACTTTATTAGAAAGTCCAATCAACTCAATTATTTTCACTAATGTGTCGCTTCTAAAAAAACCAGTCAAAGTTGGACCATTGTCAGTGCTTTGTCTTAAAAAGTCTTCTCCGTTTTCAACTAATACACTGTCATAATTTTTAAATTCGTTAATTGCAATTCTTTTATATTGAATAGCAAAAACTTGAGGGCTTCGTTTGTCCTCAAAACCTTGTCCAAATAGTGAACTCGTAAATGTTAAAGTCAATAGTAAGAAAAGTAAAAGTCTAACTTGTTTTTTCATAACGAACTTGTCAATTATAATGGTCGCTAACGGTCAGCGGATTTGCGCAGTTACTGAATGCAAACGCAGTTTGTCAATGAAGTACTTTTGCAAATGTATAGATGCGCCTCCCATATTGACGCAATGCGTCGTTGATTCCCTCAAAACTACAAAACTTTGCTTATCCATCTAAATACGGGCAAAAGAAATTTCTCTATGCCGTAATGAGAACAGTGCTTTAGTGATTCGCTGCTGTGGTATCCGTCCCACGCTTAATCCCATTGTCACTTGTTTTGCTAAAAAATTACCGATGAGTTGTGCAATAGTTACCCGTGTTATGTGCTGCTTTTATTTGTTTCATTTTTTCAACCTTTACCTACAAATCTTGTCTGTAAATATATTTCGCATAAAATAAACACAATGAAGAAAAACAAAAAAAAATTGAATGTCTTAGTGAGTTTAGATTTGTCAATGCTGAATATGTTTATTAAAACTGTCAAACCGAATAAAAGTCCAACGATTGACACAAGTCCTCTATAAATTGAAAATTGAAGTCTTGTCAAGTCGTAATAAGAATACATAATTCCATTAAGCCCTGACCTTTCCGTAATTGTCGCATATGCACTCCAACCAAATGAAACGAATAGAAACAAGCAAATAGGCAATATTAAAATTGTCAATACGATTTGATATATCTTGAGTTTATTTTGCAATGTCTTGTCGTAATATTTTTAAAAAAACAATAGTCGTTCCATAATAAAACCGTAGAACAAGCAATTAAGTCCAAGAAAGAAAAATGTCCCACTTGATTTTGTGATGAATGTCCAAAACAAAGTGTGTGTCGGGAAACGAAGAACGTAGAAAAGCTTTGCGAACGTTGTCCATACAATTCTTGTTCCAAGAGTTCCTTCGTCTTCTGCCCAAGCCGCCAAAGAACTCGGAATAAGTAAAAGTCCGAATAAAGTTGTCGAAAGGATAAATGTCGTTTTGTTAAAGTTTTTTATTGTCGTTTCTGTGTCGTCCTAAAATAGCCCATAACGGTCAGCGGATTTACGTAGTTACTGAATGCAAACGTAGTTTGTCAATGAAGTACTTTTGCAAATGTATAGATGCGCCTCCCATATTGACGCAAAACGTCATTTGTTTCCTCAAAACTACAAAACTTTGCTTATCCATCCAAACATAAGTAAAGAAAATTTCTCTATGCCGAGGTAAACACAGTGCTTTATAGATTCATTGCTGGGGAAACTGCCCTACGCTTTATCACATTGTCACTTGTTTTGCTAAAAAATACAGATGAGTTGTGCAACAGTTACCGCTGTTGCAGGCAGTATTTTTTAGTATTCGTATTTGTAATAATCTTCTTTTGTCGGGTTTATTATATTTTCTGTTGTCGTGTACCAATCAACAAACTTTTCATATTCATCTTCATTTTTTTCTTGCCAAGATTTAAATTCATCTTTAGCACCCATTTGGAATACATAATGATTATATGCGTTAAAATGGTTATTGTCAAATACTTTTTTTAGATAGGAAAGTAAAAAGTTAGGATAGTCTTTATAATCTTTTTCAATATATAATTTCAAAAATTCATTTCTAACTTTCGCTAAATTATCTAAATCCATTTTTTGAACACCTGTCAATGCTATCAAAATATTTTTCCCAAAAATCATACAAAAAGGGAGTTTTTTGTCTTTTTCAAATTTTTGAGCATCAATTACAACCTCACAAAAATCAATCTTTTTTGTTTTATCATCTACAAATATTATGGCATTTTTATATCCGTCAAAAAGTAATTTGCTAATTTCTAGAGTACGCTTAGTTGTTCTTTCTAAATTCATAAAAATCTCTCCATAAATTAGTCCTGGTACTTTGTTGTTTGATTGAAGATATAGTTTTGAAAGACGATAATAATTTGAAGTATGTTTTGGGTCAATGTCTATACCTTGTTTGTAACTACTTATCGCTTCGTCATACTTTTTACTATACTCATAAACTACGCCCTTTTCTAAAAATAATGCTCCTTTATTTGGAAATTTTGATATACCTAAATCGTAACTTTCAATTGCTTTTTCAGGTTTTCCGAGTAAGTCGTATGCATTACCAACTAATTGATAAAGTTGATAATTTACATTTTTATAATTCTGACTTTTTTCTAAAATATTAATTGCTTTTTCATAATCTTTTTGCAAATAATAGGCATATGCTTTTTCGTAAGCATAATCAAAATTGTTTGGGTCAAGTTTTTCGCTTTCTTCTAAAAGTTTAATACTTTCGTTAAACTTATTTTCGTCCATAAGTTTTATAGCTTGATTTGCTTTTTCTAGTGCAATTTTTTTGTCATTTTCAGTTTGTCCAAAAACAAATGTCGAGCAAATGACAAAAAGGAATGTTGTTGTTATGTTTTTCATTCTGTATAATTTAGGTGCGTTTGTCTTACTATTGTGCCCATAACGGGAGGCGGATTTACGCAGTTACTGAATGCAAACGTAGTTTGTCAATGAAGTACTTTTGCAAATGTATAGATGCGCCTCCCATATTGACGCAAAACGTCGTTGATTTCCCCAAAACTACAAAACTTTGCTTATCCATCCAAATATGAGCAAAGAAAATTTCTCTATGCCGTAGTAAATACAGTGTTTTATAGGTTCATTGCTGTGGAAACTGCTACCCGATGTTGTGATGAATGACGCACATCGTTTGCGGCTTTAGCCGAAGTTTGGGATTGCTTATCGAGATCCTTCACTTAACTACGAAGTTACAATGAAATCGTAATTTTCAGAAAGAATACATTCGGCACTATCGTACAAAACACCCGTTGAATTTGAATCTGAACTTTTTTAATTCATTTTTTCACATTTCTCCCCCCATTTTTATTGGGAAAACCCCATCCAGACTAAGCGAAAAAAGCGGGGCGCAATTTTGGTACATAATCCACCCCGTCAGACTGCGTCTGCCCCCCCTCAATGAAGGGAATTTTTGGTGATGCTTAGCTTTCCGTAAACCTTATAGGTTTGAATACGAAATCCAATGCGTCTGATTCAATACGCACATCAACCGAGTGTAAGCCTCTGATATGATCATCGTGTAAAATGCGTGAAATGATTATGTGTAAATCATTCCATTGAATAAAATAGACAGCAATACTAAAGCGTTCATCAACCATTATCGGACAGATCATACTATGCGAGCATTTCATTTCACACGCTATATACCTCCGCAACAGAATCAAGGCGGCTTTCAGCAATTGCTTGACCTCTTTCTTCAATTGCTTGTCTATACCTCCGGCGATGCCGGCGAAGCACTTTCGTGGCTTAATGAATTGGACAGGCAATATCGCCTTACTGATGATAAGTACGGCATGGGCGATTTTATCGAAGATTTGAAGAAAAACGGCTATATTTCTCCAGATCCGCTTAATAATGACAGTTTCAAAATAACAGCAAAAAGCGAACAATCCATTCGTCAACGCTCACTCGAAGAAATCTTCGGCAAATTACGTCGTTCCGGCTATGGTAATCATCGTACCCCATACTCGGGCAATGGCGATGAACGCACTTCCGACAAACGCCAATATTTGTTTGGAGATTCCCCCGAAAACATTGATATGACCGATTCTTTACGCAATGCACAAATCCACCATGGCATTCATGATTTTATGATGACAGAAAGTGATTTGGAAATTACGGAAACGGAATATAAAACGCAGGCATCCACCGTGCTGATGATTGATATTTCCCACTCGATGATTCTCTATGGCGAAGATCGGATAACGCCTGCAAAAAAAACAGCAATGGCTTTGGCGGAACTCATCACCAAACGCTACCCTAAGGATACTCTCGACATTGTCGTATTCGGCGATGATGCATGGCCCATAGAAATTAAGGATTTACCATATTTATCCGTTGGACCGTATCATACCAATACCGTTGCGGGGCTTGAATTAGCGATGGATTTACTGAGACGGCGTAAATCGGGCAATAAACAAATTTTTATGATTACAGATGGAAAGCCCACCTGTTTGAAAGAAGGTGGACAATATTATAAAAATTCTTTCGGTTTGGATAGAAAAATCATTAATCGTACATTGGTATTAGCAAATCAATGCAGACGTTTAAAAATACCGATTACGACATTTATGGTGGCGCAAGACCCCTATTTACAAAATTTTGTCCGTCAATTTACCGAAGCAAATAATGGACGGGCTTTTTACAGTTCTTTGGAGGGCTTGGGCGGCTATATTTTTGAGGATTATATACGCAACCGACGGAAAAATGTGCGATAATAACATATCAAAGCACCGATAAAGTCAGTTACAATAATCCCCTTCCTGTTTTTTGGAATTTCCCTTCTTTGGTCATTTCTTCAATCACAGAATCCATAATACCATTAATAAAAGCATTGCTGCGATCTGTTGAGTACAATTTAGCAATTTCCAATGTTTCATTGACGGTTACTTTCACGGGTATTTCGGGAAATGTAATTAATTCGGCGATTGCCATACGCAGCAATATTCTGTCTAAAATGGCAATGCGGTCATAGTCCCAATTTTGGGAATATTTTTCCACCAAAGGATCTGCATAGGGGCGCACATCGTATGATGCGATAAGCAATGTTCTGATAAATTCGACTTCGTCTTGTTCCCAACGAATAGCGGTATCTGCCTCAAATTCGTCTATTTCGGCGGGTGTCATGAGTTTTTCGGGTTTGCCGCGCTCTTCTTCCGGGTTAAAAGAAAACTCACGCATAATCACATGAGTGTATATGCTTTGCCAGTCTATGCCGGAAGTTTCGCATGCCGCAAGGATTTGCAGCACTTTTTCACGAGCAAGGCGACGAGTGCCTTTGACAAAGTCCATTGTTGTGACGGGAAATTCTGCTATCAAAGAAGGAATGGGTCTGCGTGATGCCATTGTGTTGTGCTTGTAGTGTTAATTTTACAACGAATTTACGAAAAAAGAAAAAGAAAAAGCACGCTTTTGAAAAAAAAGCGTGCTCTGCTCTATATACGAGAACTGCTTACTTGGCTAATGTGTAACGAACAAGTGTGCGCTCTCTGCCTAAGATTTTTTGTACTTGTGAACCGGCAGGAATATCAAAAGAAAATAACTTTGTTGCGTTCCATGATGCTCCAATAGAATAAGGTTCTTCTTTATATTTCACAATACCGATATTGTCAGCAAACCAATACCGCGCAATGATAGTGGCTTTGAAAGGATTGAAGAAACCGGCAGGCAAGGTTATTGGGTTACCTGCAAAGCTCACAACACCTGACAATGTGCCATCAATAGAAGTTTCGACAATATACTCTTGAGCTGCAACAGAGGCACCATTGATGGTGAGCGTTGCTGTGCCACCTTTTTTTGTATTGATAATCAATTTACCGCTTGCTTTAACCGTTACGGGAAAACCCTGCAATTCTGTTTCTATTAATGTAATATTTGCTAAATCCGTATTCAATACCGTAAGATTATCTTTGGTAAAATCCACAATACTTCGCCATTCAGGTTGCGTTTCGGTAAAGTTAGAAACTAATGGCGTTTCGATATATTGATCGAAGGTATTGGTGGTTTTTGCCATGATGGTTGTGTCTGTGCTCAGACCCGCGCGGAATGTTTGCAATGTAAATGCATTTGCTCTGCCGGCAACAGTACCGACTGCTGTGATGCTGTCTGTTTCTTGAGCTAATGATGCGGGAATTCTTTCGCCTGTTAAAGTATCGAGAGCCACATCATCATAAACCCATGCACTTCCCTTAGTAAAGGGCATATAGTTTTTTGTATTGGTATTATTGTTTCCGCCATTGTTGTTTGTGTCGGGTGAAGTCGAATCCGAGCTGCACGAAACAAAGCCAAGCGTAGCCGCAGCTGCCATACCGACAGCAAAAGAACGTAAATTCATAGGGGAATCCTTATATGATTGTGAAAATGTTGGAATAACTATGGAGTAGTAACACAAAAACAACAGTTACGTTTCGGCAACGGAACTATTGCTACAAAAAAAAAGCCCTTACCTTCATAAGGGCTGCCATTTGATGGCGGAGGGCGAGGGACTCGAACCCCCACAGGATCACTCCCGGCGGTTTTCAAGACCGCTGCAATACCATTATGCGAGCCCTCCATTTTGGAAACGCATAACTTCCGTGACCGCAAAAATGCACAAATTTTGTGAAAAACAATATCAATCCAAGAAAATTTTCTCTTCTCTACCCCAATCGTCCATCGGAATCTATGACAACAACTCTAATTATGACAATTAATTGCAACAATCAAGCAGCTTGGGTGTCTTGAAAGAAAACGCATCACAGTATTCATGCGAATACACAAAAGATTGGAATAAAATTGCCGACAATGACGAGAAAACAACACCGTTAATCCTTGAGAGTGAAACAAATCAAAAAAGTGGCAATCACTACACACAAACAGACACAGGGGACTATGAATTTCGTACCGCAACATCATACAGACATTGAGCTCTACAAGGCACTTGAAACCGTGCATCGTGAGCAGGCATTTACAGAATTGCATCGTCGCTATGGCACGAGAATCTATCTGTATTGCCGACGCATACTTGGTGACGGTGTGCTTGCTGATGATATGTTTCAAGAAACGTTTATGAGCGTCTTGAAATCAGCAGAAAAGTTTACCGTAGTAGAGAATTTTCCTGCATATATTCACAAAATTGCCCGTAACCATTGCCTGCGCGCCAAAGAACGGAGACAGCAACCGGTCGAATTTGATGAAGAAAGCATGGGAATGCTCGATAAATCTTTAGAACAAAAGGAATTATCGCAAATGATTTCTATGGCTATAGAATTATTGCCGGAACATCATCGCGAAGCGTTTGTTTTGCAGATGTATGATGATTTAAGCTATGAAGAAATAGGCGAGGTTCTCGAAGTGCCTGTGACGACTGTACGAAATTGGGTCGTAAGAGCAAAGAAAAAATTAAGGACAATATTGTCACCATATATGGATAAAGTCAGAGACACGAACCCTGACAAATCATATTAATAACTATGTACAAACAAAAACTATATATCAATGAATGATCATAATGACATACCTATGAGTGGTTCTGATTTGCTGTATTTATTTCTCGATGGAGAAGCGGATGCAACCGAAAAAGAAACACTCTTCAAAGCAATGGCATCTGACCATGAATTACAAGCCGAATTTGAAGATGCCATTGCTGTGCGCAATGCCATTCATCAAGAAAGAGCGAATACAACAGTGCCATCCACACTTACAGCGGATCTTTTCACAAAAGCCGGTTTTGCAGTGCCAACAGCCGTTGCCGGTTATGCTGCAGCGCATACTTTGTCGGAATCTGCTGCAGGAACTTGGGCAGCAAAAATTCTTTCAAGCACTTTACTCCCTTGGATTACGGCAGGTATTACCGCTGTGGGGGCTTTACTGTTATGGAACAATGCTGCGGAACATCATAGTAAAACAACAACCGGAATTGCGTCTTCGGCACAAATAAAACAGCCATCGGAAGCCGATCAAGCTTTATTGCGACGTATTGAACTTTTAGAACGTTACAAAGAAGCCTTTCATGCTCAAATGGATAATAAACCAATAGCCGCAACGCCAAACAATGTGTATATTCCTTATATTCCCAAGGGATATAGTTTGGTTCCGGAACAAGATATTCAATCATTGCAGAAACAATTGGCTGCCTTGACATCAGCTACTGAAAATTTGACTGCTGCTCAAGACAAAAATGCTATTGCGACATTGCCTGATATTACAACAATATCAACAAATTTTGAACAAACGCCTTCTTCTGTGGCGAATGATATGCCGCATATTATGATGAAGCAAGAATCCTTACCTCTTTTTGAAGATAAGAATGATAAATTTACTTTTAATTTACGTGCAATAAACGGCTTGCAATTATTCCCGAATCGCTTTGCATCAGCACCGGATATACTTTTTAATAATGTTGGTTTGACGGCATTATACGAAATTGACAATAATCATGCTTTTGGTCTTGATTTAGGACAAGAGACATTTCCAATATTTGATGTACAATCCGCTTCAACATTGGAGCAGCGTTATTCATTGGTATGGGGCGGTGTATCCTATCGTTATCGTATGAATCCGATACAAAGTTTATTCGATATACAGCCCTATGCGCAAATTGTTGCCGGTGGCACAAAATATGGTCCTATTTCACGCGGCTTGATTGGTTTATCATGGCAGCCGCATAATCGTTTTTCCTTGTCCTTTGGTTTTGAAGCAAGTGCCATGATGTATAATTATCAAAATAAATGGTTCGGTGCACAAAAACTCGGTTTATCCTATGGTGTCAATATTCATTTGTAATCACTTAGAATCATTATGAAAAACAATATTCGTACATTGCACTCCACTATATATTCAGCTTTTCTGTGCTTTTTTCTCATGGGAGCAATCGGCTGCCAAGAGGGAGTGATAACCCCTCAGCCACCTCCACCCGAGCCGGTGAATTTATCCAAAGCAATCAGTAATTTATGGAACCCTGTTTCTGTAAAACTCGGGCAGCAAAAATTCATGGACTTGTATGATGGGACACGACTTTCATTCTATGAAAATGGTCAATTTATTTTTCATTCACCACTACAAAGTTCTTCCGGTGAATGGACCCTTAAAGACAGCACCCTTGTCATGGTAGGCAACGAAACTACTGTGGCAAAACTTTTGGAATTGTCAACAACAAAGTTTCGCTATGTCGTTGAAATGTCCGGCTCATTGTCTATTCCCAAAGGCACTATTTTCGAATATGAAAAAGTACCTGACGGCATACTATATAGCTTACAAGGCAATGTAGAAAATGATCAGGGCTTACCACTTCCATCAAAGTTATATGTATCGCTTTTATGGGAAAAAACAGAGTCACCAAACACATTTGTCGTATGGGGACAAGGGCAAATTAATACAGAAAATAATATGTACTCAATTCGTCTTGACGAATACCCTTCGATTTTAGGTAATTGCTTAAATTTTGAGCCACTGCAATGCAATCTCGGGATAGGTTATTATGGTGCTGCAAGAATTGTTTTACATAGTGACCCTACATTAAAAGATGGTACCACAATTAATGATATTTCCCTTTGGCTTACAAGTGGCAATTTCTGGGGTGCTATCAATGACAGACATATTGTTTTTGTGAGCAATGATGTAAAAGAGTTCCTTTATACTCCGATTAAATTTCCTGCTCATTTTGATGTAGGATATGATTTAGGAAAGAAAAAAACAGTTCCGGGAGAACCGGATCGTATTGCTCCATTAAATAATGGCGATCGAAATACACTTCAGGTGAATCAAAATTGGCATAACTTCACCTTTGCTCAATGGAGACCGTAATAAATAATTATATAGATATTATTTTCACAACAACAGCATTCTATTCTGTGAAAAATTTCGGGAGCACAGTATAGACTTGCAGAGATATTTTTTTTCATATTTTTTTTATAGTAGTATTATGAAACGTTTTTTTTCGGCTTTATGTTTAGCCACAGGATTATTGACCTCCGCTGAGGCATTTTCACAAACCGCAAAGGTACAAGTTATTCACAACTGTGCCGACCCTGCTGCCGCTCAAGTTGATATTTATTTAAATGGACAACCGGTAGCACCACTTGACAATTTTGCTTTCCGCACTGCTTCAGGATTTGTTGATTTACCTGCCGGTATGCCTATCACTATCGGTGTAGCACCGGGATCAAGTACATCGTATGCTGACACGCTAAAAACATTTACCTTAACATTAGAATCCGGTAAAACCTACGTTGCTATTGCCGGCGGTGTTATTGACCCATCTAAATTCGCAGCAAATGCGGATCCCAATGCTAAGCCATTAAGCTTCAATCTTTACCCAATGGGTGGACAACAAATGGCAAAAGATATGAACAAAGTAGAATTACTTGTGTTTCATGGTGCTACTGATGCTCCGGCTGTGGATGTGATTGTTAATCGCACAGCAGCTCCCGACCCGCTTAAAGGTCTTTCATTTGGTGAAAATACCGGCTATATTCCTTTAGATCCTGCAAAATATATTCTTGGCGTTGCAGCATCGGGCACAACAGAGGCATTAGTAGAATATGAAGCAGATATTACGCAATACAAAGGTGTTGCAGCTGTCGTAGTGGCAAGCGGTTTTCTTAATCCTGATGCAAATCAACAAGGCGCAGCATTCGGATTATTTGTCGTCACACCATTTGGTGGTCCATTCGTACGCTTACCACTGGCAGAAGATGAACCTAAGACAGCAAAAGTTCAGGTTATTCATAATGCTGCCGATCCTGCTGCCGCAGAGGTTGACATCTACTTAAATGGACAGGCTGTGGGTGCTCTTAATAATTTTGCATTCCGCACTGCTTCCCCATTTGTTGACTTACCTGCCGGCACTCCAATCGTTATTGGTGTAGCGCCCGGCACAAGCACATCGTATGCCGATACACTTACGACATTTACCGTCACTTTAGAACCGGGTAAGACATACCTTGCAATAGCCAATGGTGTGCTTGACCCATCCAAATTTGCAGCAAATGCAGACCCTAAAGCTAAACCAATTGGTTTTAACCTTTATCCTTTTGAAGGACGCACCGTATCAGCTACATCCACAGAAGCTAATGTATTTGTCTATCATGGTGCTACCGATGCTCCGGCTGTTGATGTATTAGTCAATGGCAACAAATTGCCACCATTATCGAATGTATCGTATGGTATGGCAACAGGTTACCTTCCTTTACCACCGGCAAGTTACAACTTGGGTGTAGCTCCGGCAGGAGGTTCTCCTATTGCAACATTCGTAGCAGATTTATCAAATGCAGCAGGCAAAGCAATGGTTGTGTTGGCAAGCGGTTTTCTCAATCCTGCTGCAAATCAACAAGGTTCTGCATTCGGTTTATTCGTTGTCTCACCAGATGGCGGTGCTTTTTCTCCATTAACCACAGGTACTGTAAGCGTGGAAGAAGAAACTGTGAACGGAAATTCCTTTACTGTCTATCCTAATCCCGTGCAATCAATGTTTGCTTCAACATTCACTCTTGCACAAGAATCAGCAGTAACCATAAAAATTATGGACATGCAAGGTAACACAGCGTTCATACGTAATGCAGGTAACTTCAGCGCAGGAACACATTCCTTCAGCACTAATATAAGTGGCTTACCATCAGGTATTTATACTGTTCATATAGTTTCAAACAATGGTGTTCAGTCAGAGAAAATTTCAGTAATTCCTTAAACATTTCATCATCATAAATCACACTTCATTCACCACGTATCACCACATACAATACACATCAATCAGGGGACAAAAAGGAATGCCGGAGCAGGGCATTCCTTTTTTGTTTTTAGAGAGCATCAGTTGAAAAAATAATCTGTATTCTCATAGATTATTTTCTGACGATACACCATTGTGTCTCGATTATCTCACCATTGCGATAATAAACAACAATATACATTCCATCAGACCAATGAGTCACATCAATATTCTGCGATTCTTTGTATTCTGACGTATATATAATTTCTCCCATCAATGTACATACTGAGACAATATCATAATTATTACCGGCAATACACATAGATGCTCCCGTCGGATTCGGATAAATTATCGGTGTAAATATTGCAGAATTGCTATAATCTTGTATTGAAGATAGTTGTCCAATAATTGAACGCATTGCTTGCATTTTATAATTTCTTTCGGGTTTTGTATAGTCATCCGTTAGCCCCCAGCAACCATAACGATTATATCCCGAAACCAAGGTAAAATACATCGCTAAACCGCCGTCCAGATTTTTCCAACCTTCATTATAATTATATTCCAAAATATTTTTCATACGTTCCGTGCGATGTGCTTGTATGGCATTGCCAAGATTGGCGGTACCGCCACCCGCAGGTACATGAGGACCACCCTCATAGGATGTGCAACCGCCGGGCAATTCCCATTGTCGCGCCTTGTTTATGTGATTATTTCTATACGCCGCGCTATTACTATTTTCTATTTGAGTTGTAATATCATTCATCATACCATTATTAACACTTTCGGCTGAGCTATGCGGTAAAGCAGCATTAAAATATAAGGCGGTGCTTGTGGCATATATATAGTGTTTGGGTGGACCAAATGTTCTATCTATATACCGCAAATGATTATCGCTTCTGCCATGATAACCATGTTGACCGGCAAGAATACAACGTATTTTTGTATGGATTGCTTCTTTACCGAATACTTCCGCAAACCATTGCGATAATTCCACTGAACGACGAGCATAATTTTCATCAAAGCTAATACCTTTATTTTGCGCTTGTGCATTATTATATGGTCCGTGAGTTGCTTGTGTAGGACTCCATACTTCATTGCTGTTTTCAATATAAATTCTGCAATTCGGATGCAATGATGATTTCAGCAAGTTTGCCAAATTTATAATATAATCTTTATCACAAGAAATATGAATATTAATCCAAATATCTTTTTGCAAAATATTGGCAAGCTCTATAATATATTCCCAACACCATCCATCCCTTTTTCCCGTAAATGGTCTTTGTGTGACATCTGTTGGTAATTTTCTTTGTTGCCATGATGTTATAGCAGGAAATGCGGGTTCACCATCCCATATATTTTGCACATTGTAAAAGCGATAGCATGAAAAATCCGCAGCTTTGCATAAACGAATATATTCATCGGTAAAAATCTTTTTTGTATCAAGCTCATAGCCCGGACGATGGATTTTGATATTTTTTATGCCCGACCCCACGGTGTCTTGGGCGGTGCGGCGCGTATTGCGCCATTGCATAAAGACCAAACCATGATTGGCATTCGGATAACCGCCCACTACAATATCAAAGACAGTAGTATTGCTCACTGCATCATACAACAGATTTTCTATGCCGACGGCTGTACCGGAAACGGTAATATCTGCTTTTCCTTCACACCATCCTTTATATCTGCCACTCACATCCACACGATACCTCTCGGGGTCATCAATTGCCTGTGACCATTCAGCCACAGGGCGTGCATCCATTAACACAAGATCAAAATCACTTGTCGGAAATCCGGCAGTGTCATACCCCTTGGCACCACTGAACCGATTGGTATGATTCATAATATTGACAAAAGCGCCATTATCATCGAGATTAACTCCCAGAGAAAAACGCTCCTGCGACCATACACTCAACGGCATCAATAGCATGGTAAGAGTACATACCAATATTTTCATCATCTTCTCCTTAGATTATTTGCAATAATAGTATCAATAAGCGTACACAATATACTATGTTACTTTTTTTACAAATATATTAACTTATACTGCAAAATTACAGAAGAAATGAGGCGGACACTCTTTACTCAATACTATATACTGTGATTTTCAGAAGACCACATACGAAACATTCATCTCATCCGGTTTATCCATGTTGCATTGATAAAGTTGGAGATAGCCTCTATCGTTTGCCACAAAATCAGCATACTATTTTCATTGAATGCCGGGGACAGCAAGTTGATGGTACAAGTAAGCATATATGACAGAGAATGTGTTGGGAATCTAAAGCACAGGTATTCCCTTTTGAATGTATTGCTATTCATTGATATTTTATACTTTCGTACACTAAATCAGTGTTGCGTTCTCTACATATAATCTGTTCTTTTTTTCAATTATACCCGGAATGAATTACCGGTTTTACACAAAAAAATATTCAATATTTTCGAGAGCATACATTGTTGATAGATGTATTTTCAATCATTCAACCATACCCTGCAACTCAAAACCGCTATGGTTTGATTATAGAAATATTGCATAAAATAAATTATGTAGAGATTTCATCTTACTTTCGTTAAGATTCTGATTCTTAGCGGATATATGATTATTGAATTTTCAATATTCTAAAACCATAAGCAGGAACATCTATTTGTGCTGTTGAACTATTTTTTACAGGAATGGGTTGTGCATTTTTTGTATAAATATCCACAAGTTCTTTGGCATTATATTCAGGCGGTATTTGGCACGATAAACTTGCCTCATATTCCCCGATATTGATGGCTACAAGAATTTTTTCTTTATTATCAGCGCGGATATAAAGCATCCAATTTCCTTGCTGGAAAACAAGGTTAAAAGTCCCATTCCGCAAAGCAGAGTGATTTGCTCGCAAAGCCGTAATATTTCTGACATCTCTCAACACTTCTTTTTCTTCATAAAATAAAGAATCCCCAAAAAACATTGTGTTAGGATTTGATGTAGAAACAGATGCCGAAAATCCTACTTCCTCGCCTGTGTGAATAACTGGAATACCGGGTAAAGTATGGGTCATGACATGATATAGTGGCAAAGACATAAATTTTCTGCGTAATGTTGTAATCGAGTCAGACTGATGCGCCGTGGGCAAAGGAATAAAATCAAGTGTGCGTTTTGCAGGGATTTTCGGATGATAATACCCTGTCGGTTCATCAATATAATTTAAACAATAATCGCACATTTTATCGGATTGTAATGCCGAAGCAAGAAAATCAAGATTCCCTTTTTCTAAAGTTGTCGCATATATTCCCTCATAAATATGAGCATTGAGAGTGGTGGTCATTTGACCTTGACTCATGATAGTGGGCGTAAGGTAAGGAATATCGCGAATATGCCCCATGACCACAATATTTTTATCCGATTTTTTTTCTAAATCTCGGATTTTTTTTGCTAAAGAGCGTCTGAATTGTTCATTGATGCTTCCCGCATTGTCAATTTTCACACCGTCTGCTTCCGTATTTTCCAACCACCAAATAATATTGTCGGTAACTTTATCAACAGCGTCTGGATGAGAATTAAAATCAATAATACGCACAAAGTTATCGCCGCCACGATAGGGAATAAACCACTGCGGATTCGATGAAAAATATGGATGATCTTTATGGACTTGGTCGGCAATATAATCCAGCACAACGAATATACCACGCTTGTGGGCTTCTTTAATTAAGAGCTGTAATTCTTCCATTGTACCGAAATGATTTTCTACTTTTTCATGGTGAATGGGCCATAAACCCAAAAAAGCCGATGATGTTGATGGTGCGGTTAATGATGTTGGCAAAGCTCCATCGGGATTATCTATGACCGGTGACAATAATAATGTGTTAACATTGAGCGATGTAAAATATCCGTCTCGTATTTTTTTGATAATACCTCTAAAATCACCACCTTTATAGCGAGCATAAGGAATCACAGAGTCCGGTGCTTTTTTATCATTATTTTCGGAAGTGCCATCATAAAAACGATCTACTAAAATTGAATATATGCTCATATTTTGCAGCATATCATCAGTACTTGCCAAGGAACTTACTTCGCCATTTTTTATGAAACATGAATAGAGCATCGAAGATGTGCCATTGCTATTGATACCTAAACGAATAATATCATTATTACCACTATTTTTTTCTTTAGGTAATGTAATGGTAAAGCTGTTTCTATTAATGCTGATAGTACTTTTGGGAAGTACAGTATTATTACGAAAAACAATAATATTTTCCGGTTGAAGGGACGAGACCCCTTCGGTGCTAAAAGGCAGTATTATAGTACCGTCAGTATTTTTCTTATATTGTAAGGGTAACAATACAATGGATGAATTTGAGGAAATCACATTGAGCATATTCATTTCACCGCCCCGCCCATCGGCAACTATGGGCAAATTAGCATCGGTAACAATTTCTCCGTCAAGCAGATATTTAAAAAAATACCTTCCGGGCTCTAAGTACATAGTAAGTGAAGGAATACCGTTTTGGTCGGGTATCATTGGCAATGATGTTGGACTCCAATTATTAAATGTTCCGGCAAGGAATGCTTTTGGATTTTCGGATTTCGGTAAAGCCGTAAATGTGTAGCGGAATGTGCGCGTAATCATAACGGGTATATCATACGCAATATCGCCTTTTTTGAGTGTGAGTACCGTGAGTGCTGTTTCTTCAACTGACGGTGTGACATATATCATATTTGTTTTTTTATCATAGCGCATTGTCATACGTTCCTGCGCCACAACAGTATAGTCTTCATAATCCTCATCTTGAATAATATCGGGTACGTAAATAGAATCAACAATATTATTGCGCAGATATATGGGAGCAATAATTCGGTTATTTGAAGCCGCAAGCCCGAGTTGCGACAGACATATTACACAGATACTCAATATGATGATTTTTTTCATAAAACTCTTCAGTGTGAAAAATGAGCAAATATTTTATTTTTGTGCTTGAGGTGATAGCAAAAGCGGTGGCTTGGGAAAATCTCCTTTAATCGGTAAAATTTCTCCGTCTTCAAACAAAATATCAGGCACAATCAGAGAAGAAATAACATATTGTGAACCACCGGTCATAAATGGTGAAACCACCGCCGGAGCAAGATAATTATACGCATATTGTTTTTTACCTGTGGCGACAATATCTTTAAATGTCTGCACCACAAAACCCGCACCTTCGGCTCCTCGTACTATTTCCTCTTTACCGTCGGGATAAACCTTTACTACTTCAAGGAGTGTTGCTTTTCCCGGACCTTGGCTATACGAAAATTCACCGGAGGTTTGGCTGAATAAGACAGTATAAAGAATATTTTGATTTAATACTTTTCTTACAATTATGCCAAAAGGGAGAGATCTGTCTTTGCAAAATTTCATCATTTTTTTGCGTAAATCACCGGAGGAAAGAGCTTTATTTTTTGCTGTTTGTATGGCTAATGTACTCATTATTGTTCCGCCGCCGCGCTGATGACCATTCGATTCGCGAATACGTTTTGTCGGTACGCGTGAAGACAAAAGCGTTTTCAAATATCCCGATTCTATGAGAGAAACATTTTTCGAGGGCATTCCTTCATCATCAATGCTATAAGACCCGCATAATGTTGTTTTGTCAAAGAGTGTTTTTTGGGGGATAGCTTCGACGGATAAAAATTCGGGCAATACTCTACCACCAATTTTTTGTTGAAATGCACCGAACCTATCATCATCTTGTACACCGCGTTCAGTTAATTGAGGGCGTTGTGCCACTACATTAGGAGTAAACATTTGTCCAAAAATTTCGGCTGCTGCTTGTCCTTCAAAGAGTATGGGTCCGGAATAACTGTCTTCAAGTTTTGGTGCTGACCTTGTGGCTTCTAATGTTTTTGCCATCTGCTCCACCGCTTTCAGCAATGAATCGCGGGAAGGCAAATCCTGTGGCGTGCGTGCATAGCAGGTATAAGTATTCGCAAGAAACATTCCGTCATTTGCTTGTGTTGAGGCAACGACTTCTAATCCTATATATGCTTCATTTTTGACATATTCGCGCCCTTCACTATTAACATATATCGTTTGTTCGGGCATATATTCCACCCCTGCGGATGAACCGTGAATGAAGGGATATTGTGAGAAAATTGCCGACATATCTTTTGTTAATGCTTCAAAATAGCGTTGATCAAAGCGTGCAAAGCGTGCTGTGTCGGCAAGTACCGCACCGGGTAAAGTGATGAAATCCGGCAAAGTATCGGTGCGCAAACGATTTTTAATAGCGGCTTCTTTTTTTGCATAGAGTTCCGCCGATTGTTTGTAGCAGGCATCGGTAGCAAGCCATAATTCACGGCGCAATGATGTGTAGTCTAATTCTATGGGAACACGGCGATTACGGAAACTTTCCTCATCATCTGCACTCCCGAAAAATCCCAAAGAAACATCAAAATAATTGGTATTGTCAAAATTGCTGCTACCCACTCTCAGACCCACTGTTGCCGAAGCACTTGTGAGGGCGCGTGAATAGAGTAAAGAGCCGAGCACTGCTTTGACGCCATAGGTTGTGCGGTGCGTTACCGAATAGTCAATATAATAGGGTTTTTGCAATCCCTCGATGGATAATTCTGACAGTGAACGTTTAATCTCATCGCGCATGGCACGTTTTGCCTCAGAAACAGATTGAGCAGACGCAGTTCCACAGAAAAGAACAATGAAATATAAAAGGGCAACATAATTGCGCATTGGCTTACTTCCTTTGTAAGTGATGAATAACTTTCAGCAAAATTAGTAAATGCGGACGTGAAAATTGTGACTATGTTTTGTTGAGAAGAGGTGCATCGTGATGCTTTGACTCAATGAAAGTTGTCAATACCGATAAAGATGACGCTACCATGCAAGCAATTGAATGCTTGGAAGTATAAAATCCCCACTATGAGTATTGCAAGCGAAGTAAGAGCATTTACTCAAGTATAATGCAAAATAATCCGACTTCATTGCGTATGGTCGTTCAATGTGTATTTTTGCCTGTAAATCACTCTAAGGAATGTCGTATGCGTATGTATTTGATGGTGCTCTCTGTCTTTATCAGCTTTTTCTTTCTCTCTTGCGGTGACGATGCCGTGCAACCGCAACTTAATGATAAGGAGCGTACTTTAGTCAATGGCAATTGGAAAGGTGTGTGGCAGTTTTATAGAACATTTAGTTTTCTTGCACAAACTGTTCGATTTGGTGCCGATAAGCAAGGTGATATGCAAAGCTGTGGACAATCGGCTGCGTTTTCTTGGTCGGTACAAGATAGTGCCGATGCCACATATATAAAGTTAGTATTTAAGGATTTATTTCCGCAAAAACGCGATTATAAAGTGATCAAATTAACCAATGATTCTTTGTTAATTGATGATGGAAAAATTAATGGCAGCGGCAGAGTGCTGATGATTCATAATTTCAGCGGATATCAGGATATTCAAATAGCTCGTACCAATGAGGTTGGTAATGTTCTCGGTACATTCCGCTTATGTAATAATAGTTCAGGAAGTAAGGCAGAAATACCGGAATATGGATTTCGCTTATATTGTGCTCCTAATCCTAATTATTATGGTTCAGAGACAGTAATAAATTTCGAATGCATGCTTAATGCTCAAGTAACAATTACTTTTGACGGAGGACCTGCGACGCAAAAACAAACATTGTAGGGCATAGGGAAAATCACGGCGACAGTGACACCGACGGGTCAAAGTCCACGTACAACATTTTTGTATTTGGGTATTTCAGGTAGTTATGATAACCATCCTTAAACATAGATTTATTTAAAAAATGGGTATTTTTGCCTGTAAATCATTTAAGGAATGTCGTATGCGTATGTATTTGATGGTACTCTGTGTCTTTATCAGCTTTTTCTTTCTCTCTTGCGGTGACGATGCCGTGCAACCGCAACTTAATGATAAGGAGCGTACTTTAGTCAATGGCAATTGGAAAGGTGTGTGGCGAATTGGTGGTAACAGAGAAAGTTTTTTTGCCCTAAATATGCGATTCGGTGCCGATAAGCAAGGTGAAGTGCAAGATTGTACAGAAAAAACTTCATTTTCATGGTCAATTATTCAAGATACTACCATAGGCACAAAAAAATATCAAGGTACATATCTGCAACTTATATTGAAAGATGTATTCCCGCAACTTCGTATGTATAAAATAACAAAGTTGACAGAGGACTCTTTAGCCCTTCTTGATGAATATGTAACGGATATCAGAAGTCATATTCTTATGATTCATAATTTCAGCGGATATCAGGATATTCAAATAGCTCGTACCGATATTGTTGGTAATATTCTCGGTACATTCGGCTTATGTAATAGTAGTAACGGCAGCAAGGCAGAAATACCGGAATATGGGTTTCGATTATATTGTACTCCTAATCCTAATTATTATGGTTCAGAGACAGTAATAAATTTCGAATGCATGCTTAATGCTCAAGTAACAATTACTTTTGACGGAGGACCTGCGACGCAAAAACAAACATTGT
>VYMG01000302.1_pt1 | contig 23339 bp, 26 predicted proteins | sample 5115261 | NCBI WGS metagenome assembly VYMG01 (sample SAMN12291781, study PRJNA351875) | freshwater metagenome | isolation source: freshwater lake | place: USA: Michigan, Wintergreen Lake | collected 2013-08-08
TTGAGGGACAATGAAGAGAAAAAATGGCTATAACACAAGTAACGGTTGCACAACTCATCTGTAATTTTTTAGAAAAATGAGCGGTATGGGATATAAACTTGTTTGTTTACATAACCAAAGTTTTGTAGTTTTGAGGGAAACAAGTTGTGCAACAAGCACAGGCCTTTGGCTCAATGGCGGGCTCAGTGGTTACATCAAGCTTTGTGGTAAAAGTCCCGCCCTTCGGGTAGCTGCCAAACATTGGTGGTCATTGTGAAAGACGATACCGAAATAAATAAACGAACAGTTAATTAAGAAATGCCATTTACATTTTCACACCCAGCAATAGTTTTACCATTGACATTTTTGCCTCGACCATGGTTTTCCTTGACCGGTCTTGTAATCGGCAGTTTAACACCTGACTTTGAATATTTTTTAAGAATGAGAATTAAAAGCAATTACAGCCATACAATTGACGGACTTTTTTGGTTCGACCTGCCACTTGGACTCCTACTTGCGTTTTTATTTCACAACATTGTTCGTGACAGGCTATTCGACAACTTACCGACATTTTTAAAATCAAGATTTTCGATTTTTAGGCAGTTTGATTGGAACAGTTACTTCAAACATAATTGGTTAGTGGTGACAATTTCAATTTTAATCGGAGCAGCTTCGCACATTTTTTGGGATAGTTTTACTCACGAACACGGTTATTTCGTTCAGACAATTCCTGAATTGCAAAACTCTGTTGGTTTTTTTGGCAGACAAATTCCAATTTTAAAAATACTTCAACATTCTTCGACTTTACTAGGTGGACTTGTAATTGCTTTTGCCATTTATAGACTTCCGACAGACAAGACTGTAAATAAAAATGTAAATTTGAAATACTGGGCAATTTTAGCAGGACTAACATTAACAATTATTTCGGTAAGACTTTTAAGCGGACTTGACTTCAAACAATACGGGGACGTAATTGTGACAGCTATTTCCGCAGGACTAATTTCATTAATAATAACATCATGGCTGACAAGGGCGAAATAAAACCCCCTCCCCCTATCCCTACCTCTTCCACAACTCATAGTAATTTTTTTAGATGATTTACTGCTTGTATTGTCTATGATTGGGCGGTCGAAGGACATATTCCCTGCTTATATCATTCTTTTTCTTTTTTTCACAGATAGGGATTTTTCTTTTGTTTTTTCTTTTGGACGAATTTCGGTTTCCATAGATGAAGCACACTCAAAAGAAAAGGATCGGCTTCCGTATTATTGCTGTGTTGCTCGATGAATCCGCTGACGAGACTATGCCGTGCATGAGGGGAATGTGCTTCCGCAATATGACGCAATAATTTGAGAAAATGACGATGAAATTCAGTGACAGGCAAAAATTTTGATTTGGAACGTGTAAATGAACGAATGCCATAGTCAAGATATGCTTCCCCACCGGTATCCAGATGCGCACATAATGATAATAATTCGGCAGAACGATGGGCATCGCTACGGATATGTGCATCAGATGAAAGTGTGCGCTGAAACCATTCAAGTGCAAGTCGAGGATTGCCGGACACAAGACACATTGCCCCACATTCCATCGTCAGTAATTTTTGATAAATCGGCGGGAAAAAATGCTGATATGTCTGATAGAGTTTAGTATATTCGGGTATATTTTCAGTAAAACGCTCCATATTTTCCGATACCATATCATAGGTTATTTCGGTGCGAAGAAATAACATGGCGGCACGTGCTTTTTGATAGGCATTCAGATTTTTTTGCTGCATACTGTCACGCAATAAATAAATATTATTTTCATACAGTTCATAGTGTTTGTGCAGACAGTAATATGACAGCATGGTTGTCAATGTACCAATATATAATCCAAAATATTGTTCTTTGCGAATGGGGTTTTCTTCAAATTTCTTTACTATTATTTCGCTTATTTCGCGTGATTTTTCTTGATTTTTTTCGATATACTGATAATGCGATGTTTGAATAAACATTGAAGAAAGCCATGCCGTAAATGATAAAGGTTGTACCGTGCTCATCAATGGATGGGATAATATATCTGCGGAGTACTGTTCTTTTGCATGTGTGGTAATACCTTGCGCCACAAGTGAATCTTCAATTCGCAAATTATAGATCCAATATAAATATTCATTATAGACTTTTTCGGAAGCACTTTCTAATTCATTGATAATACTCTCCGAAAGTTCACCATAATGTTTATCGCTGACAAAATGTGATATGACCAATAAATAATAGGTGAGTGCATCAAGATATAAACGATTATGCTCAATCTCGCGAGCCATTTCCACTGCTTTTTTGACAATTTTTTCTGCATGGGTATATAATCCGCGTTCGGATAATAAACGCACATCATAGAGAGCATCTTGAATGACTTGCGCCTGATTTTTCCCGCTATGGTATGAGCGCAATGACTCCATGATTTGCTTGTATAAATAATTCTTAATTCCGGGTAATCGTTGTGCCATTGTTTTGATACTGTTTTTTTTCACAAGAGCATCATCGCTATACGATTCCAGAGAATCAATGGCTTCGAATAATGTCATATAATCATTGCCTTCGCCAATAATATGACGGGCTGAGTATTTTTTGAAGTATCCCTTCTCCGATGGACTCATCGAACGAATCAGTTCATGAATTTGCTGACCTACACTCATATCGTTATCCTTTGTATGATATTGTGATTGCTCTTGAGCGAAGTATTGTCATATAGTGACGCTCCGACATGGAAATATAGTAAAAAATTGGCGGAAACATTATGCGATGTTTCACTGTCATTGCTAACAGACATGAATGTGCGCAGTTCATGTGCAGTATATATCAACTTTATAAACAATGATTTGGAGTAATAATGACACATTGTCTTTTGTACAGTATAAGTTTTTTCTGTTTGTGTATCGGCACTTTTGCCCAGACACAACTCACCCTTACATCATCCGTCGGTATTGAAGGTGGAAATGTCTATAGCATAGATAAAAAAGGGAGCGAAATTATCGTCGGCACGCAATCCGGTGTTTTTTGGTCAACAGATTATGGTATTCAATGGAACAGTATTCCGCAATCGGTCAGTATCATTCCTTTTACAAAAGTACAGATTGCCGATCCGGGTGTATATGTTTGTGTAAGTGATAGAAATATCTACATATACAAACGTGCCGATAATAGCTTTACGCCATTGCCTTCACTATTGGATGTCGTCGAAAAGGATGGCAATATTACGGCACTGTATGCCACACCAACTATGATTATGGCGGGGACAAGTGCCGGTTATCTTCTTAATTATGGGATAGCGCAACAACGATGGACTATTGTTTTAGACAGTTCCAATAGCCAATCACATCAAAGTGTGACAGATATTATCCGTGCCGGCAGTAAGTTCTATGTTTCTATCGGACAAGAACTTATGCGATGGAATGGTAATGCGTGGTTAAAAGTGACACCTACGCTCAATGAATCGGAGTATATGTTTGTACAAGATATGTGTGAGTATGGCAATCACGTTATTGCAGCTACCACACAAGGGATTATACGCTCCACAGATGAAGGAATAACATGGCAAAAGTTTAATCAAAATCTTTCCGAAGAAACGATAGCCATACGCTTAGCGGGTGGTGGCGATTACCTTGCAATACAAACACTCTCCAATGGCATAAAACTCTATGATACAACACGCAATGAGTGGATTGATACCGACATCAACAATAGTTATGATGAAGGCATACTTTCACTGCACCGGAGTCAGGATGGTCTGTATGTAGGATTGCAGACACAAGGTATAATTCATTCTGCCAATGGTCGCAATAGTTTTGCTCCGATGAATCAAGGATTACATGATGTGAGTGTTCATGGACTTGCTATATTCGGCTCCACATTGTATGCCGCAACAAGTAATGGTATTTTCACAAGCACTAATAATGGAGCACGCTGGTTTGGTCCCGCTATGAAAGGTATAGGATTCAATGATGCTGTTGTTCATAATAACACCGTTTTTATGGCGAGTGAAAAAGGAATTTTTCGTTATAATTCTCCATCAAATACATGGGACACGGCAGGGTTTACCGGCGTAAGGTGCCAACGTTTTACTCAACAAGGCAATACTTTATATGTTACCACAGGTGATTTATTCCCGCATGAACATAATAAATCCGGCATATTCTTCACAAATGATGGCGGTGTAACATGGCAAAATATCACCCATAATTTACTGACTATAGAAAATATCAGTGAAGTGGTGCGAGTGACACAAGCGGGGCAAACACTTTTTGCAGCAACAAATGCAGGATTATTCCGAAAAAATACTCAAGACACGCAATGGCAAAAAATATATATTGGTAATTTCCTTGCAGTAATATCAGATATGATAATTGATGAAGAAACAATTGTGCTTACTCTTAACCAAGGCTCGGTTATACGTTCCACCGATAATGGTATTACATGGAATGATTGGCGAGAAGGATTAGAAAACGAAACTACCTATGTAATAATGAATGGAATATCAATTCGTGATGGATTATATTATCTTTATACCAATGTCGGTATTTTTACACGCATGGCTTCATCATCACAATGGCAAAAAATATCGGATATTTTCGGAGCTTTATGGCTTTCTTATACGGATAACAGAATATTTGTCGGAACGCAAAAAGGATTGTATTATAAGAATATAGTGACATCGGATATTGATGAAGATAATCAAGAAAACAATGCTGTTATGATATATCCCAATCCGGCATCGGGCACAATGACTATTAACTCGGAGGAATCCGAAATTCTTCGTATAGAATATTTTACTGTAGAAGGACAGTCAATAATGTCTGTGCCTGCGCCAATACTATCACCCACAACTATTGATATATCTTCTTTACCGACAGGAACATATATAGCACGTATTACAACAGTATCGGGAATGTATCATCACAGCGTGACCATACTTCCATAAAATCGTTAACACCACGTTCCACATACCACTATTGACACAAAAGCCGTGCAAAAAACACGGCTTTTTTTATATACAGTTTTTTGTGAATAGTGTTTATTTGATACTATGCAATGGCATGGAATAAGTTTGATTTGAGGCTGTTATTAAAAGAGTATAATATCCTTGCGGTAAATGTGCAATAGAACATTGAAGAGATTCTGTGCTGAGAACAGTATATTCGACAGGGAATATTTCGCCAAGTACGGAAATTGCCTGCACACGGACTATATCATTATTGAGAAGTCCAGCCACCGTCACAGAGTTATGTGCGGGATTGGGAGCAAGTGTCCACGTACTTTGTTCATTATTCTCTTCAATATTTGCTACTGTGCCATTGATATATTGTTGTTGATTTTCTGTGATGGCAGAGCGCACAGCCGGAAAATCTTCATCGCTTCCTGTAGTTTCATTGCCTTTGAGGGGATTGATAATTGTAATGCAATAGGCAACACGAGCAGTTTGTCCGGGCAATAAAGTAAATGCACCTGTGCTGAGCAATGCTCTAATATCAGCTTGTAATTTTTCACCGTCTTTTTTATTTTCGCTCATGAAATTGTAGCGGTCATTATTTGTTATTGGGTCGGTGGCAATATCAAAAAATCTGATAGCCGAAATTCCAACCTGTTCTGAATATGGTGCCGGTTGTGCATAAGATTTTACGGTGCGCAGCGCATCATCATTCACTGCGGGTGTTTCTAAATGTGTAATTGCCAAATACCCGAAATTTTTTCCCTGTTCACCTTGATTGCTGCTTGACCAAGCATATACACCGTTCAAATTATCAATATTCATAGGACGAATATTATCATTTTGCGCTCCTTTGGGATTATTGAGTATGCTAATATCAGGGTCGAAAACATGCCCGATATGGCAATCGAAGAGTGTGTCATTAGAAGTATTGGTGATGCTCTGTTGTACAATAATGGATGAGCGTAATGGTACTTTATTCCATGTAAATATTTTTTCATCGAATTGTAAACCAAGTGGAAATCCTTCTTGACCGCGAAGCGTAGAGCCGCCCTCATAGCGATTAAGATTATTATCGTGGTAACGAGAGTGGAACATTTCATCGGAGACCATAGCCGCACCTTTCGGATATACCGCAGAGTTACGTTCAGAAATTGTGGGCACATAGACACCTGTTGGGGCATCGGCTGTTTTCCATAGTGACCAAGGCGGCATCTGATTTTGTATATGCAGACCATCGGGGGTAAATTCCGTTGAGCGTTCCACATGATATTTGATATTCATATCATTAGGTAAAGGGTAAGGGTCATCACTATTGCCGGGTGTCATCCATGAATATCCCGAATTGGGATTGTACGTAAGAGCAACCAAAGGAGTGAGGGTATTATTCACCCGTTTTTTTGCTCCAAACCATATACCTGATCCGAACATATATTGATTTTGTGAGCCGCGCGGATAGAGGAGCCCAGCCGACGCTTTGGCGGTATTATTGCCCACAATACCATAATTGGAAATATACAAATCCACATCGGAGAGAGTGGTTTGTTTGGTTTGATATGCAGATTGTCCATACAGATGACCTGCTCCTGCAATAGCTAATGCCACAATGAATAAAGTTTTCATAGTAGTCTCCACAAAATAAGTATATGTAACAAAGGAGTTTCCTGTTCCTTGCACAGAGAGTATCATGATGACAAAAGTTACAAATATGAACTTTTTTAAGAAAGTTTATCGTATGACATCGAGGTGGTACGAATATGATTGTGTTGCTGAGGAAAGAATTACGGTATAATATCCTTGCGGTAAATGTGCAATAGAACATTGAAGAGATTGCTGCCTTCTGATAGAATGAAAAGTCCTCTTGATGTCGCGGACTAACAATACAGATCAGTAAATCTATAAAGCGGTGCTTTTACTCCGACACAGAGAAATTTACTTTATTTATGTTTGGACAGATAGACAATGTTTTGTAGTTTTGAGGAAATGAACGAGGTATGCCTTCAATATGGGAAGTTGCACTATTATATTAAAACAGAATGATAATACTTTTAGACATTGACGGAGTTTTAGAAACAACCCCTAGTTGGCGACGAGCAGAAATCCATACTGACGGATTTATGAAACTGAATGAAAATGCACTTGAAAACTTATCTATCCTTCACAAAAAAACAAATGCTTCAATAGTTTTAACCACATCTCATAGAATAAATTATGACGAAACTAAATGGAAGGAAATTTTTAGGTTAAGAGGATTGAATTTTGATTCAATATCAAAACTGAATAACAAAACAGAAATAAGTCAATTATTAGACAGAGGAAGCGAAATTAAAGAATGGGTTGAAAAAAAAGGACAAGGACATAACTATGTTATAATTGATGATGACCAATCAATAAACGCATTGCCAGAGTACATAAAAGAACGCTGGGTTGCAACAAGACCATCAATCGGTTTTGACAAAGAAGCATTAGAAAAGGCATTACTAATATTGACAGTTAATTCATAATGTGCTTGTCCTTGTTGTGGACAGAAAACTTTTACAGAGAAACCAAATGGAACTTATGACATTTGCCCTGTATGCTTTTGGCAAGACGACCCAATCCAAATTGAAGACCAAAATTATACAGGTGGAGCAAACCCAACTTCATTAAAACAGGCACAAAAGAATTTTTTAGAATTTGGAGCTTGTGACTATGAAGTAAAACGAAATATGAGACCTCCGAGTAAAGAATAACCAAAAGAAAAAGATTGGAAACCATACGAATAAAAGAAGTAACGAACCCAATATCCGTCCCTTTTGCACAACTCAATGATAATGTTGAGAACTAATAATCAATAGTGTGAGAAAGCGTAGAGATGATACACTGCAAAGGAGCTTATGTGTTGTGATGGGCGGCAAGGATGCTTGAAGCGATTGTTATGTCATATCACTTATGTAGTTTTGCAATAGCAAGTTTTTCAATAGACACAAGTGTTTTGAAAAGGTGGATGTTCAGTGCTTCGCGGGCAGTTTTGCATTTAGACAAAGTTTCGTTCGCTGAATGAACATGCCGATTACATAGTTGCCTTTGGGTAGCTGAAAAATGTCAATGGCAATTTGACAACAATCTATGCAGAGATAAACAAACTATATACGAGACGGAACAAATGATTTGTAAAAATTGTAATACCGAAATACATCTAAAATACTGCCCTGAATGTGGACAGCCGGCAAATCTAAAAAGAATTGATGGGAAATACATAATTCACGAAATTCAACATGTCTTACATTTTGAACGTGGAATTTTATTTACAATCAGAGAACTCATAGTTAATCCCGGACAAAACATTAAGAATTATCTGACTGAAAATAGAAGCAGACTTGTCAAACCGGTTATTTTCATAATTATCACTTCCTTAATTTATACTTTATGTAACCATTTCTTCCATCTTGAAGATGGTTATGTGCAATACTTGGACAATAAAAAATCAACAACAACTACAATTTTCAAATGGATACAAGGGCACTATGGATATGCGAATATTATGATGGGAATTTTTATTGCTTTATGGACAAGACTTTTTTTCAAAAAATATGACTATAATTTCTTTGAAATTCTCATTTTATTGTGCTTTGTGATGGGAATAAGTATGCTTGTTTATTCAGTGTTTGGTATTATTCAAGGGCTGTCACATATTGATGTCATGCAAATTGCAGGGATTGTTGGCTTCATTTACACAACATGGGCAATTGGGAGCTTTTTTGGAAAAGGCAAACTTAGTCATTATGTTAAAGCCTTCTTTGCTTATCTTTTTGGAATGATAACATTTACATTGACAGCGATACTTTTAGGAACAATCATTGACTTATTATCATAGGATTAAAAAATGAAAGATAAAATAGGATTTAATTTGGTTTTTGCTATACTTGCTTTTCCAATTGGTTTAGCATTATTTAAAGATATAAACTTTGAAACTTTTACTTTTAAGAAACCGGCATTAGACACTCTTTATTTGATAACATTTTGTGCTATGATTTTTTTAATGTTGAAAAAAAAGAGAAAAAAACCGACAATTAAAGAATGACGCTTACAAAATGTTTACTAAAACAGGGCTGACTGAAGCCATTGAATGTTTAGACTTCAATCATTATTTATGCAAAAATATCGGCAACGGACGTGTTAATGTTCAAGAAAATTAGACCTATTGTCATATTGCTATCAATGTTAGTAATGAGTTCATATCTATTATGGGATTACAGATATATTTTCAATAGTGAACCTATACTTGATAACAAGAACTACACAAATGTTCTTAATTCAATCATTCAGGATAAAGACACTACGCGGTGTAAAAAATTCAATAAAAAAGACTTAGAAAAAAAATTTATTAAAATTATGAATTCTAAGATATTCCCTTATTGGTATGGGACTAAATGGGGATTTAACGGCATTACCGAAACTCCAAACACCGGCGAAATTGCATGTGGATATTTTGTCACAACAACGTTACGGGATATTGGAGTACCTTTAAACAGAGTGAAATTAGCACAATGTGCTTCTGAAGAGATGATACGCACATTGGTCAGCAAAGAAAATATTCACAAATATTCAAATACAGATATTGGAGAGTTCATCAGTAAAATAAAAAAACATGGAAATGGAATCTACATAATTGGGCTTGATTCTCATACAGGATATATATTACTTTCAAATAGTGGCGATTATTTTATACATTCAAGCGGAAACTTTCCTTGGCAAGTAGTCAAAGAAAATCTGTCCAATTCTTCAACTCTTAAGAAATCGAAATATAAAGTTATTGGAAAAATAAGTTCAGATGAAAGTTTTCTAAAAAAATGGATAAACAACAAATAATATACTTCCCATATCATACTATTTATGCAAAAGCAGATAGGTTTGAAAACTTTTAATTACGTTACTATATTTATATTGCGCCTATATATTCTCATTTGAAATTATCACTCAACTGCTTCATAAATTCGCAAACGATTGTGTGTAAGTTCAACATAAAGACTTAAAAGAACGACAAAAAATGAATTGCCCATATCATTCATAACTCTTTCCCAACCCATCGGTAAATTTTTAGAAAAAAAATCAGAAAGACTTTGTGTATTCTCCTTTTATGACAAGGAACTATCAGAAAAAAATGTGCTCGTCATTAATACGCAATTCCATTTCACCATGCCTATTTAGTTTTCTGCCGGAATTATATTCTAATCAGATACATGCTTTCACTTTTCTGTGAGAATAAACTTATAAAAATTTTAATAATTGGATTCATCTCGCCATCGTGAAATAATCCATGGTTCTTGTGGGGTTGCACGGCGAATACGCAAATTTACCCGACCTTGTAATCGAATAATATCGGTAGGACTAAAAGTAATAGATAAATTAAATCCACGCGAAATATCTTGCAGTACTGAATCGCCGGTGGATATAACAATATCATTCCACACTAAATCAAGATTCTGCGATGCTTGAAACAAACCGGCAGTAGAAATCATATCCTGATCGCGTCCCCATGAATTATCAATACCGTCATCATAATTACGATAAATAAACGTAAATTCCGGTGCAAGTAATCGCCCATAGGATAATGTGTCTTTAAATTGGTAGGCATAACGAAAATTTTGAAATACCCCTTCAACAGTTCTTTGATCACCCAGAGTAGTGCTATTATCATCTTTGTCCGATAAAGCGGGCGCAAAAGGATTACATGAAGCAATGCAAAGAATTGCCGATAGGATAAACAAGATATTTCCGGTTGAAATTGGCATCAGAACAAAAGCGCAATGTAGTATAAGAAAACACGTCACAGTGATTGTAAAGCACCGATAAAGACGAAAATACGATATATGAAAGAAAAAACGATAATTACAGCCGCACCATCATCTGTGCACAAATGGTTTTGGGGCAGATATTTTGAGCATCAGATACGCTCGACATTCTACCGCAGCATGATTGCAGGCGAGGAAAACATCAGCCAATGGAAAGATACACACCATGCCGATGCACCGCTTATTTTGTATTGTACACATGGCGGATGGTGGGATGCCGCTGCCACTATTGTGCTGTCATTGCGTGTGCTTCAGCTTGATGCTTATGGTATGATGGAAGATGCACAATTAGAAAAATATCGTTTTTTCCGAAAAATAGGTATGTTCTCCGTCAACCGCTCTGACCCGCGTTCGGCTTTGACTTCCCTTCATTATTGCGCCGACATATTACGTAACACATCAAAATCATTGTGGATATTTCCGCAAGGTCAATTAGTGCCGCAAGAATATCGCCCCATTGTTTGTGAATCGGGCATAGGTATCCTTGCTAAATTGCTTGGCGCCGCATATTTTGCGCCCGTAGCATTACGCTATGATTTTCTGCGTGAACAAAGACCGGAAATGTTTGTTCGCATTGGCAAGCCCGCTCATATAGTATGGGATGCTGAAAACAATGTCCGCACAATCACCGAATTCTTCACCCAACAATTAACTCATGAATGGGATAGTTTACGTCACGATATTCTCATGCAAAACACCCAAGAGTATAGGACCTTCTTGGAAGGCAGTATCTCGATGGAAAAGCGATTCGACAAAATATTGGGCAAATAATATATGTTCCTACCTAAAAAATTAGTCATGATACAATAGCAAGAACCATAAGTCAAATGTCATCTTCAATTCTATAGAATCACAATCTCCAAGTCTCTAAAAAACAAAAATTTAGCATAAAACACACAGCCCCAATCCTTTCCGAAGAGTCTTGGGTTGACTCCGGAAGGTAAACAGCGAATACTTGTTCAATCAATGGAAAGAGTTATATTTGCAAGCTATTGTGTTTAGCATATTGATTTATAGCAGGAGAAAATCGTGCAATCCTCAGCGAAAATCACGAAATCAGTCCGTGAAGTAGATGTACAGCGTAAATGGTACGTTGTTGATGCAGCGGGCAAAACCCTTGGACGCGTTGCGTCACAGGTGGCAGCAATTATACGCGGTAAAAACAAGCCGTATTTCACGCCTCATGTTGACTGCGGTGACTTTGTTATCGTTGTCAATGCCTCACAGATTCAGGTGAAAGGCAAGCGTCAGGAACAAAAGGAATACATGCACCATACCGGTTATCCGGGCGGTGAGCGTTTCCGCAGCTTCAAAGACCTTGTCGTAAGTAAACCCGAAGAAGTCATTGAGTTGGCAGTGAAAGGTATGTTGCCGAAAAACCGTTTGGGTCGCCAAATGGGTAAAAAATTGAAAGTATATGCAGGCAGCGAGCATCCCCATGCCGCTCAAGAGCCGGTAGCTCTCGAACTTGCTTTCAATGCATTATAATTAACAGATTTAATAACCCCTTTATCCTTCGGAGTATAACTCATGAACGTTATGACGGCAACCGGACGACGCAAAACTGCCATTGCGCAGGTTCGTCTTACGCCGGGCGCAGGTAAAGTGACGGTCAATTCTCTTCCTATTGAAGAGTATTTTCCTATCGCCTTATCTCGTCTCGAAGCATTGCGCCCATTAACAGTCGCCAAATTAGAAGGTAGCTTTGATATTTCCATCAAAGTGAATGGCGGCGGTAAAAATGGTCAAGCAGGTGCTGTTCGCCTTGGCATTTCCCGTGCTTTGGTTGAATATAATGAGACATTGCGTCCTGCACTGCACAGTGCCGGATTTATGACGCGTGACCCTCGTATGGTCGAGCGTAAAAAATACGGTCAGAAAAAAGCACGGAAACGCTTCCAATTCTCGAAACGTTAATCGTACTTTGTTCTGTCGGGGTATGCAATTACTCCGACATTATCTCAACGAATCATGTTCTTCGACCGCCGGTGTGTGGTTGCTGTTACAGCAAGTGAGCCGAAACAAGCGGAATGACAAGAACAGTAGTTTTTCTTAACACAAATACTAATACGGAGCTATCATGGCTAAAGTAACCGTTGAGGCACTGCTTGAAGCAGGCGCCCATTTCGGACACCTTACCCGTCGCTGGAACCCCGCGATGCGTAAATTTATCTACGGAGAGCGTAACGGCATTCATATCATTGACTTACGTAAAACACAAATTTTGGTTGATGTTGCGTATGATGCTGCTCTCGACATTGCCTCCCAAGGCAAAACTATCTTGTTCGTAGGAACAAAAAACCAAGCAAAATCACCTATCTTCGAAGCTGCACAAAAATGTGGTACCAACTATGTGACTGAACGTTGGCTCGGAGGTATGCTTACAAACCATGACTCGCTTGCCCGGTGCTTTGTTTGTTGTGGATGTAAAAAAAGAACATATCGCGGTGAAAGAAGCAAAAGTTCTTGGCATACCCGTTATCGGTATCGTTGATACCAACTCTGATCCCGGTGTTGTCAATTATCCCGTACCTGCCAATGATGACTCCATCAGTGCTATCGGTTTGATTGCCGGTGCTATTGCTGATGCTTGTTTAGCTGGCAGAGAAGTTGCAAAAATCCATGCTGCCGAAGCCGGAGTTTCCGGTGAGCGCGCTGCCAAAGAAGAAGAAGGTGACGATGATAAAGGTCAACGTCGCATGCGCTCACGTCGCAGCGGTAACAACCGTCGCGAAGATGGCGGCAATCGCGGTGAGCAAAACGAAGCAGAAAAATCTGCATAATCCTTTTTACACCATATTCTTAATTATTTTTTCCAAAGGAATAACATCAAATGGCAGTAACACCTCAAATGGTAAAAGAATTGCGCGATAAAACCGGCGCAGGCATGGCTGAATGTAAAAAAGCTCTCGATGAAGCACAAGGTAATATGGATGAAGCTATTGACAATCTTCGTAAACGTGGCGCGGCTTCGGTTGCCAAACGTGCAGACCGCTCTGCTAATGAAGGTGCTGTGGTTGCGCTTACCTCCGCTGATGGGACTCTCGGTATTATGGCTGAAGTAAACTGCGAAACCGATTTCGTTGCTCGCAATGAAGAATTTGTTGCTTTTGCTGCTCAAATCGGCGAAACATTATTAACGCAAAATGTTACCACAGTAGAAGAGTTAATGGCTCAATCCGCTGGTGACAAAACGTTAAATGATCTTTACAATGAAATTCTTGCAAAATTCAGCGAGAAAATCGGCGTAAAACGTTTTGAGCGTCGCATCACTTCCACAGGTACTGTGGCGTCCTATATCCATGCCGGAAGCAAATTAGGAGTGCTCATCGAAACAACTGCTCCCGTCCGTTCCGAATCAGGATTGGCTTTATTGCGCGACATAGCAATGCAAGTTGCTGCTATGAAACCGCTTTATACCGATCGCTCCAATGTGAACACCGAAGCTATTGAAAAAGAAATTGAAATCTACAAAGAACAAGCTGTCAATGAAGGCAAAAAACCCGAAATAGCTGAAAAAATCGCTACCGGTCGCCTTGAAAAATATTATCAGGAAAACTGTTTGGTTGAACAAGCCTTCGTAAAAGACGGCAATAAAACAATCAAAGATGTCCTAAAAGACATTTCTGCAACCGAAGGTAATGAAGTAAATCTTGTGAGCTTTACGCGCTATTTCCTCGGTGAAGAATAATCATAATTTGTTCTTTTGAAATTCTTTCATTACATTGCAAACGGTGCGGGTTATTTATACAATCTGCACCGTTTCCATATATGGCTGATACGGAAGTATAACCATCGAAAATCTTAACTGTATGTTCATTTAATTGAAAAGGATATGTGAAATGACCCCACTTCGATACAAACGTATATTACTCAAACTTAGCGGTGAATCCTTGATGGGTGAACAACAATTCGGGATAAGCTCCTCTGTGTTGGTTTCATTTGCCGAGGAAGTGCGGGAAGCACATAATCTGGGTGTTCAAATTGGGTTAGTTGTTGGGGGAGGTAATATCTTCCGCGGTGTGCAAGCTGCTGCACAAGGCATTGATAAAGTCTCGGGTGATTATATGGGTATGCTGGCAACAGTCATTAATTCCATCGGTTTCCAGAATGCCTTAGAAAAAATTGGCGTACCCACCCGCTTACAAACGGCTATCCACATGCACCAAATCGCCGAACCCTATATACGACGAAGAGCAATGCGACACCTCGAAAAAAACAGAGTGGTCATCTTTGGTGCAGGCACCGGCAACCCTTACTTCACTACCGATACTGCCGCCGCACTCCGTGCCATCGAAATCGAAGCTGATGTGATCATTAAAGGAACAAGAGTGGACGGCGTTTATGATGCCGATCCGGAAAAATTCCCCCAAGCAAAACGTTTCGACCATATCACATACCAAGATGTCTTGGCGCGTGACTTACGTGTGATGGACTCCACTGCTATTACCTTATGTCGGGAAAACAAACTTCCGATTTTAGTCTTTAATATGAATGAAAAAGGAAACCTTACACGGTTGCTCAAAGGTGAACCCATTGCAACTGTCGTAACTGAATAACAATTTTAACTCATTTTCATTATTTAATATTATGCCGGTATCAACAATTCTTGACCAAACGCGTGACGCTATGGCAAAAGCCGTAGAACATACCGCACACAGCATTACCAAAGTGCGCACAGGAAGGGCTTCCGCTTCCTTGATGGATAATCTGAAAATTGATTATTACGGGTCGCCAACGCCATTACCGCAAGTGGGAAGTGTTTCCACTCCCGATGCGCGCACTATCCTTATTCAACCATGGGATAGAACAACAATTAATGCCATTGAAAAAGCTATCCACCAATCAGACCTCGGGCTGAACCCTTCAAATGATGGTACGGTTATTCGCATTCCCGTCCCGCCATTAACCGAAGAACGCCGCAAAGAATATGTCAAAATGTGTAAAAAAATGGCTGAAGAAGGAAAAGTCGCCGTACGCAATATCAGACGCGATTATATCGAAAAATTAAAAGCTGCTGAAAAAACCGAACATTTCTCCGAAGACGAAACAAAGCGCGGTGAAGCAGAAATTCAAAAAATTACCGATAAATATATTACGGAAATTGATGCTGTGCTAACTAAAAAAGAAAAAGAAATCATGGAAGATTAATTCTTTTATGAATAATTCCATAATAAAAAATTATATGGATTGATCATAACATTATCAATACATAACACACTCATTACATATAAAAACCGGCAGTAAATCTGTCGGTTTTTTTTTGTACATTGTCGTAACAGCAATACAAAAATCTGATAGCCACTATTGCTCCCTTTTATCAGAACAGAATTTTAGTGATTGCATGATGCTCAGGATGAATTGCTATCATGTCTTTCCTTTCATCCTGATAATCATGTGCTGACAGTGTTGCAATGCAATTCCACTTTGGTTAGATTAAAAGTATCGTTTTCCTGACATCAGGAAAATGATACTTTTGTATTTTTACCACATTCGTTAGATAACATCTTACAGGTTTAACAACTTTCTCCTCATATTGTTTTCCGCTACGCTACAAAGATTCTGCGCTACGCTTGAATGCAATTCCACTTTGGTTAGATTACATTCTGTTTGGTTATAGCCCTTTTTGAAGAGTTGATGTATGTGGTCATGCGTCATAGTTATAGTTCATTATTGGTAAAATCACAAAGTTTTTGTTTGCTGTTTGTCAAATAAAAGCTGTTATTAATCAATGTTTTAGGTTTTCTTATTTGTCAAAACAGATAAAAACTGATGATTATTTCACCGATTTTGCAAAATAAAGAATCATTCCGCGGATAGTTTACAATGCTACTTATCAGAACAGGATTCTAATAATTGCATGATGGGCAGGATGAATACTATCGTGTCTATCGTTTCATACTATTTTTCTGTTAACTGTTTTTTTTGATTATTTTTTCTGTTATTGTAGAATCACCTTCATGGCGTAGCAGAACATCACCTGGGTTTGGTTGTCTATCATTACAAAGATTATCTTTTCCGATTGCCCTTATACATTGACCTTCAACATTTTTTAGATATTTTTTACTTTCGACCTTTGCATAGGTACAAGAGAAATTATCTATCATAAAATCAATATGTGGTTGGAGTTCCTCCCTCCGTGCTAAAAAATCCACAAAACTTTCGGGCCACTTGGGGCAATATACTTTACCTTTTCCATTATTACTTACATCTTCCGATTTATGTTTTGAGAAATCCGCCAATGAATCTTTATGATACATTGTGTATTTGCCTGTCATTATTGAGGCTACATGTTCGCATATTCGTTTGAATATTGTATCTGAACTACCGACATAATATGGAATAAACTTTGAGTCTATTGTGAATCCCCAGATATACACTCCGGAAATGTCTGATTTTAAAGAATTTTTCAATTCTTTTAGGGTTACTTTTTCTTCCCAATGTAATGTTATTTCATTTTTCATTGTCAAACCATGTCATTTGTTGAAAATTATACAATTACGTTTCTATCTAATAAGTTTTCTATTCTTACAGTCAAACCAACACTGCACCACCCGATTACTTCCTGTGCAAAGTTAAGAGAATAAACCGAAACAACCCCATCACGGCATGGCAACCATTAAGCCACCATGCCGCGCAGAGAGTAAGGGGGATTTTTTTATCCGCCGAAATTATTACTGTCCAATGTCAGCGTGGGCGTATATGCCGAATAAACCGACCCATAACCCGCACGCAAACGATAATGCCACACGCCGCTTTTGACGGTATGGGGTATCGTCGTTGTGTTCTGATTCCAAATTAAATTCCACTCCGTTTGATTGTCCGATTCTTCCAAATGATAGCCATTTGCCCAATTCACCGAAGAACAAACAAAATTGCCACTGATGAAATTGAAATCTTGCGGCGTGTCAAGTGCAAATACCTTGGTTATGATAATCGGTTGGCTATAACCGCCCGCATTGCGAGCTTCCACCCGACAATGAATGCCGCCCGTCAGGGGTTCCGGCACAGGCACTTGGGTATCGCTGCCCGAATATATTTCCGTCCAATTTGCTTGGTCTGCATCGGGAGTAATAGCCACGCGATAGCTTGTGGCATTGTCCACCGCCGCCCATGACAAAATACCATTGAGCAAGACAAGATTCGTGACGGGTTCGGGCGGTGTGGTGCCGCCGCCTTGACCCATTTGATCTTTCATGGCAAAACCCAATCCATTCAATTTATGATCCATTCCTATAAACATTCGACCACGACGGGGTCGTACAAAACAAATCATGATTCATTCCTATAAACCTGCGACCACGATGCGGTCGTAACGCATATCCCGTAGGGATGAAAGGTTTATAGAAATATCAAACGTACATATACGACCCCGACGGGGTCGTAGAAAACAATTCATAATTCATTCCTATAAACATTTGATACCTACGGCATCATTGCGCATTATTCCATCTATAAACATTCGACCACGATGTGGTCGTAGAAAACAATTCATAATTCATTCTATAAACATTCGACCACGATGCGGTCGTACAAAACAATTCATGATTCATTCTATAAACATTCGACCACGATGCGGTCGTATAAAACAATTCATGATTCATTCTATAAACATTTGACCACGATGTGGTCGTATAAACCAATTCATAATTCATTCCTATAAACCTGCGACCACGATGCGGTCGTAGAAAACAATTCATAATTCATTCTATAAACATTCGACCACGATGTGGTCGTAGAAAACAATTCATAATTCATTCTATAAACATTCGACCACGATGTGGTCGTACAAAACAAATCATGATTCATTCTATAAACATTCGACAACGATGCGGTCGTAACGCATATCCCGAAGGGATGAAAGGTTTATAGAAACATCAAACGTACATAATCTACGACCCCGACGGGGTCGTAGAAAACAATTCATAATTCATCGTATAAACATTTGATGCGTCACGCATCGGATTATGCAATCCAATCGAACAAATATTTTTCATCATATTCAATTGCAAATTTTTTTAACAAATCAATATATTCTTCTTTGAACGTTTGCTTTTTGTGATGTTCTTTTTGGTTCATCACATATTGTGCAACCGCATCAATGTGCGAATGACTATATGAAAACGCTCCATAACCTTCTTGCCAATTAAATTTCGATTTTGAAAACTTGTTTTCGTTAATCATGTCTGTGCTTGCCTTTTTTACTTCTCTCACCAAATCACTTACACAACAACTCGGTTTCATTCCAATAAAAAAATGGATATGGTCCGGCATGCCATTAATTGCCAACATTTTTTGTCCCTTATTTTGCACAATACCTGTAATGTATTGATACAATCGTTCTTCCCAATGTGGCTGAATAAGGTTATCTCTACCCTTGACAGCAAATACTACTTGAATATAAATCTGAGAAAATGTGTTTGCCATAGTATATACTCTGTTTTTTTTCGGTTCATTGATTTTTACCTTATGACAGTGTTGTGCAATTGTTGGGTTTTGGGTTATGGCGCAGAGCATAAATACAAACACAATAATTTCCTGAGAAGATAGATAAAAGACCCCCATCCCGCAAGGAAGAACACAATGCGTCGTATAGTTCTGAGCATTTCGCCCTTGTTGTCGCTTAGTAAAGGATCATCTGTAGGCTTAGTAAATTTTGTAATATCATATTGTAAAGAAATTGTGGTTGATTTTTTATAGAACATCCATCCACATAAACGAAGAGCCATATAGATAAGAGTACGTGAAACAATATCCACATTAGAATTAATCATAATCTCACGCATAATCATATCAGCATGTTTACGAGAACACATCCCAGTGTAATAGAGATAATCGTGAATAATGGCGGCTTTTCCATAGCGTCCCCAAGGCGGAAACACAGACCAAATAAGTCTTAGTGTGGAAGCCAAATCCGTGACATAATCTCTGGGAACGCATATTTTTGCTCCGCTGCCACGAGAATATAATTCATAAGAAAAGTTATTCAGCAATAGCCAATGTTTACCATCTTCATGAGGAGTTAAATGTAATGATGGATTTTGACTTTTTATATGTTGTACGATTGTTTGATTTTGTATCATAGTATTGTTTTGAAAAAGTGAAGGAGGATTTAGAAAAGAACTGTACTGTAATTTATTCCCATAGCACCTTGCCCCCCGGTTAATCCCATAACACCACCTGTCAAATGTAACCATTGAAAAAATATACTTAGATTATCGTATTGTAGTGTACATACAAAATCAAACTTTGGTAAGTAATTCTCACACCCAGTTCCCCACAAAAATAAACCCCAGTATTTCCAATCATTTTTTTCATTCAGTGCTCTTGTACGCATGTAAGTTTGTTTACCTTCATTAAAGACAATGTTATTATTTAGAAAGCGTACTGTAGCAGGCATAAGATCAATAGTAATTGAGGCAATTTTTTTATTTGGCATTTCAGATAAAATTCTTACGTATGACCCGAACGAAGCAGCGGAAACATTAGCACTTTCTGTCAAACGTTTTTTGTTATTTGGAGAGATAATACTATCTATTACCCATGTATCATCTATTGTAGTTCTATAATACCCTGTTAATCCAAATTCAAGCCACCCCTTGTTAAATGGTTCATATTCATACAACACATACCTTAAGTCAATACCAAAACCGGATCTTAACCCCGGTCTTACAAGTGTTTTTGCATAATCATTAAAAATACTGTCTTTGCCTGTACCCATTGAATAAAACACACTTGCTTTAAATTGGTTAATTTTCGTAAAAACACCAACACTACCAACACCAGCGGCGAGTTCTTTACTGAAAGCTGTTTCTAAAGATCCCGATGAAAAGATAACAAATCTATTTTCTTTATACGCTTGTAAGCCTTTAATTGATGTATCAGAGCTTGATAATTTATCAAATTGTCCTGCCGATGGATAGACAAGCACTAAATATAAAAAGAGTATAAACATACTTTTCAAAATCATAGTAGCATATTTCATAATAAAAATTCCTTAATAAAAAAATAAATTATAAAATCCTTGCAATTTCGAAATGCATGCCGTCGGGTCTGCTTTTAAAATGTCCGCCCCAATAAAATCCATACTCATGCGCTAAGGGTACTAATGCGCGGACGCTGCCGGGTTTTCCAATAAATGGCGGGATAATGCCGAGTCCATTCCATGCCACGTTAATATCAAATGCAGTGCCCCATGCATGCGCACTGAGCGATGTTGTGCTGCCCCGCTTAAATCGCGGCACCCATGAACCGCCATAACTTTTTATCAAGGGCAATAATCCCGCTTTTTCCCATGCTGCCCATAAACCAAGCAATTGATCTATCCCCTCACGATGGAAGCGTATTTCTCCATTTTTATGAAATCCTTCGATTTTTACAAGTTGCGGCACTGTCACGCGGACAATATTCTGTTTGTCCCATTGATTGGTAATGATTATTGCTTCGGGGTTTTGTTTTGTGGGCGCAGCACGATATTCGATTTTCCCGAACAGTGCATGGCGTTGCGCATCGGTTAATGCCTTAAAATCAGGGCGGGGTGGAAAATTAGGGGATAATATGGGATCATCGGAGGGATAGGTAATCACCTCGAAACCGAGTGACATAGCAATGCCAAGCGTTTTATTGCCAACAATGCCATCAGCAAATAATTGATGTTTTTTTTGAAAAGCTTTTGAGGCTTTTTCTGTTGCTTCGCCGAATATGCCGTCGGCTTCACCGCGCAAATGTCCTTGACCTATGAGAAATAATTGCCATTTTTTGACATCATTCCCGCGGTCATTCCTCCTGAGAGTTTTCATGGAGTATCTCCATATAGGTAAGAAAAAAAGTGTAGCCGGCAGAATCATAGCCGACATACGTTAATTGAGTAAAAAAATAATCGTGCATATTTATAGTTAAAATCGAATGTGTTTTTTGTTCTGACATTATTAATTTGACCTATTGTTCTGTGAATATTATTGTAATTTGTGCATCACTCGATGCAGAATAAAAAGCTGTGAAAAAATTATTGTGTTTTTATGATGGTAATTTGCGAATATATTTCGGGCACTCCTGTAAATATCACGGGACTTCCCAGCGCATATTGACTATTATTGGCAATTTTCCCTCTCATGCGCAATTCAAATGTTTTTGTTGCATTGATGGTTATTCTTCCAGTAATGACAGAGTGTGTTTGATATAATTCTCCGGCTGTATTCCATGCCGTCTGTCCGATGAGTGCATATTGATTATCTGTCACATTATAGATTGCGGCAACAAATTCATTGACGCTGAGTGCAGGCATTTCAGCGCGAATATGATATGTTCCTGCTGTGAGAGTAAATTGATTTGCATTCAATGTGACAATATTATCGGGATCATCTTCGGTATTTATTGTGCGCACCACCCATGTATCGGCATTAGGATAGGCGCCACCCGCAGTGCCGCTTGTTTTGCTGTCATAGAGATAAGCATATTTGGGTGATGCAGACCATGCCACAGCCGAGCCATTAAAACTAAGCACATCGCCGCTATTTGCTCCGGTGGATGATATTTTAGCTGTCGTCACAGCATTATTCGCCAAGTCAATAGTCTGTATATCTCCATCTCTTATATCATTGCTCTGTATGGTATTGTCGGCTATTTTTCCTGTCGTCACGGCATTCGATGATATTTTCGGTCCTGTTACGGAATTCGATGTCAAATCATCACTGTCAATACTGTTTTCTACATTTAATTTGCTGTACGATATTGCCGCACTCGGAGAAATATCACTATTCACTATGCTATTCGACAAATTTAGTTTGCTATATGCAATTCCCGCACCTGATGAAATATCACCATTCACTATACTATTCGACAAATTAATTTTGCTATATGCGATCCCCGCACTTGAGGAAATGTCACTATTCACTATGCTATTCGACAAATTTAGTTTGCTGTATGCAATTCCCGCACTTGAGGAAATGTCACTATTCACTATGCTATTCGACAAATTTAGTTTGCTATATGCAATTCCCGCACCTGATGATATATCACCATTTACTATACTATGCTGTTGGATAAATTAATTTTGCTGTATGCGATGCCTGCACTTGAGGATATATCACCATTTACTATGCTGTTTGACAAATTTAGTTTGCTATATGCAATTCCCGCACTTGAGGAAATATCACCATTCACTATGCTGTTTGATAAATTTATTTTGCTATATACGATGCCCGCACTTGAGGATATATCTGCATCAACAATAATTCCATCAGGGATTGTAGAAAGTGATTGCGGTGTCCATACAATGGTCGAGCCATTAAAACTAAGCACATCGCCGCTATTTGCTCCGGTGGATGCTATTTTCGCTGTCGTCACTGCATTATTAGCCAAGTCAACAGTCTGTATATCTCCATCTCTTATATCATTGCTCTGTATAGTATTGTCGGCTATTTTTCCTGTCGTCACGGCATTCGATGATATTTTCGGTCCTGTTACGGAATTCGATGTCAAATCATCACTGTCAATACTGTTTACTACATTTAATTTGCTGTACGATATTGCCGCACTCGGAGAAATATCACCATTCACTAT
>VYMG01000326.1_pt1 | contig 22994 bp, 19 predicted proteins | sample 5115261 | NCBI WGS metagenome assembly VYMG01 (sample SAMN12291781, study PRJNA351875) | freshwater metagenome | isolation source: freshwater lake | place: USA: Michigan, Wintergreen Lake | collected 2013-08-08
GGAGGGGGCGGCGACTGGACCGCGAGGTCAGCGACGACAGCGGGGGGCGGTGCCGGGGTCTGCGAGGCTGGGTGCGGGGACGTGCGAGCTGCCGGTGATGTGGTCACATCGGTTGCGTCGAGCAATGAGAACTGGGTGCCGGGCGGCGGTACGGGGGCTGGCGCCGGTGCAGCCGTTGGCGCCTTCTGGGTGGACCGCGTGGCGCCAGGTGGGCAGACCAACGAGATGGCCAGTGGCTCGGCCGGCGGCGCGACGCCATGCAGCAGGATCGCCGGCGATGCCAGCTTCACCGCCTCCGCAGCGGTTTTCAACTCCGGCGGCAGGACGAACCAGGTCGAGGCGCCGTCCGGCTGCCGCACGAAGACCCCGGCCTCCAGAAGCAGATCGAGCATCGTCTCAGGCGCCTTGGGGATACCGGCCAACTGATCGGCCTCCAGCAGCGCCTGAACATCGTGGGCCGCCTGCGGCCACAGTAGGAACAGCCCGTCAGGCCCCAGCCAGGCCCGGGACTTCTCCCGATTCGGAAACCAGCTGGCACTGCCGGACGCCAGCCGGCGCATCGCGTCGACCAGGTAGCGCTCGAGGTGCGAGCCAAACTGCGGCACGCCGTAGCGATCAGCGTTGGCCTGCAGATTCCGGTCGATCACCAGCGCGAGCGAGCGGCGGACCAGCGCGTCGAGGACATTGTGGTCACGGTAGACCGGCTGCCCGCTGATGCTGGACAGGAGGTGCGGGACGATGACGCTGTTGTCCTGCGCCAGGTACTGGAGCGTGGCTCCAGGGACGACCAAGGGAAGCGCGAACACGCCCAGGCCGCGCGACTCGGTGGCGTTCGGCCGCCAGCGAACGAAGTAGCGAGTGGCACCGCGCGATGCCAGCCAGTCGCCCAGGGGGACTAGGAACTGCGGCCACTCGCCGCCCGCCTCGTCGGTCACGATCAGGTGGCTGAGTACCCGGTGCAGCTCGCAGCAGAGGCCACCGATGAAGGTAGCCAGGCGCCAGCGCGGTTCAAGTCGGCGGCGCGCCGAGATCGTCGACCGTCCGGAGAAGATGTGCGCGTCGGTGCCTTGCAGGCTGTAGAACGCGACCTCCAGCCCCAGGTTCAGCAGGCCTGCAGGTGTGCTGAAGTAGTTGTCGGCGGTGGCGGGCAGGAGATGGACGTAGCTGGCATAGTGCTGAAGCAGCGGCTGAACCTCGGTGTCGAAGGCGTCACGGGACAGGCCGAAGGACAGGCGGATGCGGCTGAGGAGGCCGTCGGACGATGCGAGCAGATCAGCGACAGGCAGGGCGGCGAAACCCGGGTCGGTGGCCGGGAACGCAGCGAGCGAGGCTGAGGACTGCATGGTGGGTGCAGGCGAGTGCTGCGGCCATGCTGACGCCAAAGGGTGGGCCTTGAACGACGAAAGGAGCGGTCTGGTCGCGGGTTATCGAGGTCAGCGGCGCGGGGCAATCCGGCATCGCACGAACTCTGCGATCAATTGCATTGATCTGACAGATTGCGAAGCGGCGAATGACTGAAGGGAGACAACCGAGACATGCTGCTCAACCACCTGCCCATCACGTTTTCGGCATCGCAGTTCGCTGGGTACCAGGTTCCCTACGAAAGCAGCGACAAGCTCAAGGCGCTGCGCGCGCGGCTCTTCAAGACGCACTTCGTGCTGCGTACCGGCGACGAAGTCAGTCTGTTCCCGTATGCGGAAGGTACGGCGACCGATGGCGAGTTGGTTACCTTCGACATAGCCAAGGATCTCAGCGTCGCTAACGCCTTGGCCCACCAAGGCCTGCTGCGCTCATTCTTCAATCACCACCGCAGCATCTCCGGCGTGCGGCCGGCGAAGTTCGTGCGGGATACCTCAAATCTACTCAAAGGCACGGGTGCCGACACCTTCGGTGTGTTTGCCGAGTACGCCTTCAACGTGCGGCCACTTGCGCCACAAGACGGCGGATTCCTGAACGGCGTGCTTGTCAACTTCGGCGCTCGACTCCTGATCAGGCCCACGGTTAAGGAGCTGCGAGACCGCGGTCTGCTGCTTCAAGGGCTCTACGTTGTCGGCGAAAGCGAGATCGACGACCTCTACATCCTGCCGATGTTCAACCGGCGACTCATGGGGCGCATCGAACGCATCGAAGGCGACATCGCGGTCCTGACCGACGCACGCAAGGACCGAGTGGCGCTCGATCAACTCCACGTGGAGCCGACCTACGCGAACTTCGAGCGCCTGGGCCGCGAGGCGCTGGGCTCCGACTACGAAGGGTTCCAGCGGCGGCTTGCCGCGTGTATGTTCAACGTCTCGGCCGCGGACAAGCAGCTCGCGCGCATCAGGCAGTTGGTAGAGCAGTTCGATGACTTGCAAGGCGAGTTGCTCTGCTGCGCCGGCCTGACGGTGTCGCTCGACGGCACGCTGACCGAAGTGAACCGCGGCATTGGTGTCGGGCAGTCCCGCAAGCTCAACTCCCCTCAATGCAGCCTGCGGCCCGGAGGCTCCATCACCGTGCCCTGGCCGGTGGATCCGCAGATCGACGTCAACGGTCCCTTCGACGCCGACAGCTTCGCGTGCAAGAGCCCTCGCGTTGCGGTGATCTATCCGGCGGCGCATCAAGGCCATGTGGAGCGCTTCGTCGCCCAGCTGCGTGACGGTGTCCCCTCCCACGGCGCCAAGACCCCGATGCAGCAAGGCATGGCCCGCAAGTTCCGCCTGCAGGGGATGCACTTCGAACTGGTCGGCGTCTATCCGACCTCGAGCAAGGCCCAGGCGTACCGCAGCGCGGCGCTAGAGGCCGCACAGCGCAAGGTGGACGCGGCCCTCGTGGTGCTGACCGATGAAGATCTGCTGCTGCATGGCCCGCAAAGCCCCTACTACACGAGCAAGGCTGTGCTGATGTCGCAAGGCGTGCCGGTCCAAGCCGTGCGCCTGCCCACGCTGCTGCAGAACAGCGTGGGGTACAGCCTGAACAACATCGCGCTCGCGCTGTACGCCAAGCTCGGTGGCGTGCCGTGGACCCTCTCAGTGCAGCAGCGTCTGGTCTACGAGATCATCGTCGGCATCGGCAGCGCCCGTGTCGGCTTCGACCGGTTGTCCGAGCGCGAGCGCCTCGTTGGCATCACTACGGTGTTCAGCGGCGATGGCAACTATCTCCTGGGAAACTCGACCTCCGAGGCGGCGCCCGGCCAGTACGAAGCCGCATTGCTGGCATCGCTCAGAACCAACCTCGACGAGCTACAGCGCCGATTCGGCTGGCGCAAGGGCGACAAGCTGCGCATCATCTTTCACCAGTCGTTCAAGCGCTATAAGGAGACCGAAGCTCAGGCCGTGGCGTCCTTGGTTCGCGAACTCACCGACTACGAGGTCGAGTACGCGTTCGTCCAGGTGAGCGCCGATCACGACTGGAAGCTGTTCGACCCGGCGTCCGATGGCGCTCCCTTTCGGCAGTCCCGCAAGGGCGTGGCCGTGCCGGCGCGTGGACAGATCGTGCCGCTCGGCCCGCGCGCCGCGCTGGTCACGCTGACGGGGCCGCAGCAGCTAAAGACCGACCTTCAGGGTTGCCCTGCGCCGATGCTGGTCAGCATCCACCCGGACTCCACCTTCACCAGCCTGGACTACATCGCCGAGCAGGTCTTCAAGCTGACGTTCATGTCCTGGCGCTCCTTCATGCCGTCCTACCAGCCCGTGTCAGTGTCTTACCCCAACATGGTCGTCAAGCTGCTTGGCAACCTGCGGCAGGTTCCGAACTTCAATCCGGACATCCTGATTACGCGGCTGCGCGAGAGCCGGTGGTTCCTATGACGACCACTTGGATCGCCGATGGCCTCGGGCGATTGCGCGCGGACATCGCCTCGGCCAACACCAGCGGCAACGTCGAGGGCTTGCTTGCGCGGTACATCCTCGGCGACGACCCACGGCTGGAAATCTCCTGGGGTATCGATTGCGAGGAGCTGTGGCTGCGCCGCAGCTACGACCCATCCAGCCTGCCGACAGTCGCTGCCCTGGGCTACACCGAGGCGTTTCGATCGGACGCGGGCCTACTCGGTGCGCTCGACGATGGTATGCAGCGAGCCGCGGCCCGTGACCCGCTGTTGGCCGGACCGGGCGCCGCGCTGCACGATCCGGCGGTCCTGCTGGGCTTGGCGCTGGCGGCTACGCGATTCCTCGGGACGAAGAACGAGTACGCGCATTGGCTGGGCAAGGCGCTGGGGTCAATGCGACGCGATGCGGTCGCGCGTACCGACCCGCTGCTGGCGCACGCAGCTCAGCTATGCGGCGCCAAACTAACGCCGCCTATTCTTGACCTTGAAGCGCCGTTGGGCTATTGCGCGGCGTTCGACTGGTGGCTGGACCATGGTGCGCCGGTGGGCATCGTCACCGCCGACCAGCGCCTTGCGCTGCGAGCGTCTATCGTTGAGCGCGCCCTGACCGAGGATGTGGCTCGCCGGTCAGCGCATCAGGCGGCCCTGCTATGGCGGGTGCTGCGTGCGGCCGTCAGCGAAGAGACCTCTGCCGTGCTGCGCACTCGATCGACGGTGAGCCAGGTGCTGACTCAGTTCGAGAGCTGCCTGCGGCGCTGGCGCTGGGACAGCTCCGACCTGAAGACGCCCGTGCGTTGGCCAATCCGCAGCGAGCGCGAGGTTCAAGACATCCTGTGGCTGATGCTGCGCGGAGTGTTCCACGACCTCGAGGACGAGGACACGCTTCCGAAGTTCGGCCACTCGACGTACCGGGCTGATCTCGGCATTCCGAGCCTGGGGCTGTTGGTTGAAGTCAAGTTCGCGCGCACGGCCGCCGACTTCAAGACCATCGAGAAAGAGGTCCTCGAGGACGTCGAACCCTACCGCCGGTCACCGGAGCGCTATCGCGAGATCTTGGTCTTCATCTACGACGACTCTTGCAGCGTCCAAGAGCACGAGACGACTCGGCGCGCGTTGCGATCGGTGCCCGGGATCGCCGACGTGCTGATCGTTAGCCGCCCTTCGCATCTGCCTACGGCTGCCGATCGGCGCGAATAGCGGCGCAGCCTCGCTGCCGCGGAGAAAACAGAGGGGTGCCACTTTGAAACTTACGCAGCTGAGGCTGTCCAACTTCCAGTGCTTCGCTGTTGGTCCCACGGCTATCGGCTTGACGGCGCTGTGCTTTCTGCTCGGCCCCAACGGCACTGGCAAGACGGCGGTGCTGCAAGCGCTGGCGCGAATGTTCGGCCTCGATCCGACCTTAAGACGCATCCGGAAGTCGGACTTCCACACCAAGGCCGAGCAGGCCGGCAAAGCCATCTCCGGCCCGTTGGCACTCTGGATCGAAGCGGACTTTGAGTTTCCCGAACTCAAGAAGGCCAAGGGCAAGCATGCGACGGTGCCGGTGCACTTCGCCCACATGCAGCTCATCACGGCAGACGGCGTGCCGCGCGTTCGATATCGATTGACGGCCACGCTCGATGAGGACGGCGACATCGAAGAGGCTTTTCAGTGCGTGATCTCGGTCGACGAGCACGATGAGCCGACCAAGGCGATTCCGATCCAGAAGCACGATCGCAGTGCGATCCAGGTGCACTACCTGCCCGCCAGGCGCGATCCTGCGCACCACATTTCGTTCGCAGCCAATGCCCTTCTTGGCCGGGCGCTGCGCGCGGCCGATTGGCAAACCGAAGGCGAATCGATCGCGAAGCTGACTGGGGAGATCAGCGAGGCCTTGTCGGGCAACGCCGCCATCGAGGGCATCGGTCAACAACTGGCCACCCATTGGTCGGCCTTGCACAAAGGGACGCACTACGCCAACCCGGCGATCTCATTTGCAGGCAACGATGTCGACAGCCTGCTGCGGCACCTGTCGCTGTCGTTCGCGCCTGGCGCCGGCGAGCCGCAAGTCGACTTCTCGCGTCTGAGCGACGGGCAGCAGTCCTTGCTGTATCTGGCGCTCGTGCTGTCAATGCAGGCGATCGGGCGCAAGGTGTTGGCGAAGAAGAGCGAGGCCTTCGACGTCGACAAGCTGCGACCAGCCGTGTTCACGCTCGTCGCGATGGAAGAGCCCGAGAACAGCCTGTCGCCGCACTACCTGGGCCGCATCCTGAACGCGTTGCGCGAGTTCGCCGGCCACGACGACGCCCAGGCCATCGTGGCCACGCATGCGCCGTCGCTCTTGCGTCGGGTCGAGCCAGAGCAGATCCGCTACCTGCGTCTGGATGGGGACCGCCAGACGCTAGTGTCGACGATCGTGATGCCGGATACGTCCGATGAGGCTCACAAGTTCGTGCGCGAGGCCGTTCAGGCATTTCCTGAGCTGTACTTCTCTCGGCTTGTGATCCTTGGGGAAGGCGACAGCGAGGAGATCGTTCTGCCGCGGCTGCTGCGCGCCAAGGGCCTAGCAGAGGACGAAGTGTCGGTGTGCGTGGTGCCGCTGGGCGGGCGGCACGTCAACCACTTCTGGCGCCTGCTGCAGGGCTTGGGCATTCCCCAGGTAACCCTGCTCGACCTAGATCTTGGGCGTCACCAGGGAGGCTGGGGCCGCGTGCGCTACGTTATCCAGCAGTTGCTCAAATTCCCGACGATCAAGAGTGATCTGAGCGAGGCCCACGTCAAGGGACTGCCGAAGTGGGATGCCGACGACATTTTGCTGGCCTCAAAGGTATGGCCGGGCTGGCGAGACTTTCTGGAGTCGGCCGGCGTGTTCTTCTCGGCGCCCCTGGACCTTGACTTTGCCATGCTGCTTAAGTTCCCCGAAGCTTACGGTGTCGATGACCTCGTAGGTCCCGAGCCGGCCGGCGACAACACCGTTGTGGCTGTGCTCGGCAAAGAGCATGGCGACGTCGACCAGTACAGCGACGACGAGTTCGAGTACTTTGCGACCTACCACCGCTGCTTCAAGCTCGGCAGCAAGCCCGCAACGCACCTTAGTGCCCTCGCCAAATTGGAGGACGCGGCTCTTGTGGCTGCGATGCCCGAGTCGATCGGTAGGATGCTGGAGACGGTGAAGGCCATGCTGGCGAAGCTGCCGGAATGATCACGCCAGAACGTTGGCGGCCGGCCGATGGGCTGAAGCTGGAGCCCAACGCGCTACGCGCTGCGACCGAGACCACCCGCAGCCTGGCGCTCACGGCCGGGCCGGGTGCCGGCAAGACCGAGATGCTTGCGCAGCGCGCCGACTTTCTGCTGCGCACGGGGGCCTGCCGGTACCCCGATCGCATCCTGGCCATCTCCTTCAAGGTGGATGCCAGTCGGAACCTCAAGGAGCGTGTGCGTAAGCGCTGTGGACCAGCCCTTGCCGCCCGGCTCGACAGCCACACCTTTCACGCGCTTGCAAAGCGCCTGATCGATCGGTTTCGGCCGGTCCTGACCGGGAAGGATGCGCTCGACGTCGACTACACCATCGGCAAGCCGCGCGTCACGCGGCGGCAGATCGAGTTCGAAGATTTGGTTCCGCTGGCGATCCAGATTCTCAAGACCAGCGAGGTCGCACGCAACGCGGTCCGGCAGACCTACAGCCACGTCTTTCTCGACGAGTTCCAGGACTGCACGGGGGAGCAGTACGCGCTGATCCGCATCGCCTTCCATGGCAGCGCCATTCAACTCTCCGCGGTCGGCGACAACAAGCAGAGGATCATGGGCTGGGCGGGTGCGCTTGAGGGCGTGTTCAAGACCTTCGCCGACGAGTTCAAGGCACGTCCGCTCAACCTGTACCAGAACTTCCGATCGCTGCCTCGGCTGCGGCGGATGCAAAACGCGATGGTTAAGGTGATGGATCCCGACGCCGCCGTTCCTGACAGCGAGGTCGCCGGCAAGGGCGGGCAGGTACAGGTGAAGCACTTCGTTGACAGCGATGACGAAGCGGCCGCGATCGCGGCCCTCATTGCTCGGGCTGTCGAGGATGATGGCTTGCCGTCGTCCGAGATCGCGGTCCTGGTGTCCAAACAAGTCGAGCTCTACGCTCAGCCTTTGATGCGCCTGCTGGCTCAGCAGGGGATCGCGTTTCGCAATGAACAGGCGCTGCAGGACCTGTCGGTTGAGCCTGCAACACGGTTGATCATCGACTTCTTGACCGTGGTGTTGACTGATCAAGAGCCCGATGCCTATAGCCGCTTGATTGACACGCTGCTGTTGAGCGCGTTGGACGACGATGCGGCGTACGAATCCCGCGCACGGTGGCACCGCTTCATCGATGACTCGAGGGTACGTGTCGGAAGGGTAGCCTCACCAGGCCCGAGCGCAACCTTGATGTGTGAACTCGCCGAGGAGTTTCTAGAGCGCGCGGGGCGCGAGATTGTTGCGGGGCTGTCCGCCGACTACGAACGTGGTCCGAGGCTCGAAGAGGTCGTCGAGCAGACCCTGACAAGGATTCGCGAGCTATGCAAGGCCGCAGGTGATGCTGCCAGCGCCCTGGCGCGTTTCGCCGACGATCGGGCGGTTCGGCTCATGACCATCCACAAGTCAAAGGGCTTGGAGTTCGACACTGTCGTCGTGTTGGGGGTCGAGGAGGAGGCTTTCTGGGGGGATGCCGAGGCCGAGCGTTCAGGCTTTTTCGTTGCTATCTCGAGAGCAAAGAGGCGAGTGGTGCTCACCTCAGCAAGTCAACGGAGCAAACCTGAAGGCGCGAACCAATACTGGAAGACTGTCCGGACTCCGCATGCGGAGTTTCTTGGGTACGCGCAAGAACGCTAGCGGGCGCCACGTCCGCTGACATGCTGTGGGTCTCATCGGACAAGCTTGGTGCTCGGTAAGGGCCAACGGCCATTGGACCAAGGCGCGACGACGCAAGCGTGAACTTCCGTGCTCGTTTCTCAAACCGCCTCATTCGGGTGACCGCGGGCTGAGCCGAAAGACTGCTTGGCGTCGATCAGCGTGAGTTGAGCGTCATTTTCGACTGGCTCCAGCCGCTGCATTGCCGGCTACGCCTCCGTGGTTGAGCGTCTGCGTCTTCCGACCCGAGATTCAGGGCCGATGCTGGACTGCCAAAGGCATAGCATGGTGCTCGTTCGAAGGGCCGGCGGCCAACTGAAGCAACACAAGCATGCCTAGTTGCTCCGCGCTCGGCGTAGCCAACGGCTGCACCGGAAACGCCCCCTGCACCCGCGGGTCCGTCCCATATCGCTGTACCAGCTTGCAGAACGGGCAGTGGTCGTTCGACCGTGCCACGGAGCCGTAGGCCGCCAGGAACTCGCTGTGGCAGGTCGGGCAGGTGACGAGCGAGAAGCTCCTCGTGTCGGTGAGCCACAGGCCGTCCGTGTGCGCGGCCAGATCGAAGGCGCGGTCGAAGCTGATGCGGTGCGGCGGCTGGCAGATGCCGACGTAGTGGCGGTAGGCGCCGACGAGAGCTTCACCCGCTGGGAAGTCGGCGTCTCGCAGACGGCGGTACAGGGCCACGACGATCGACGCCTCGGCGCGGTGGAGCAGGTTGGCGCCGTGGTACCACTCCGGCGAGTCCGGCGAGCGCCCTCGAGGCACGGCCATGCGGTCCGGGAAGAGCAGGCGCAGCGCCTCGCGCGGTGGCAGGCCCGTCAGATGACCGATGGTGCGCACACGTGCGCCGCAGGCCGCGCAAGCCTTGGCCAGCGCCAGGGCGCGCAACTGGCGATCGACCCGCGACTGCATGGCGTATGACCCGGCAACTGGGCGTCAGGCTGCCGAACTGGCCGTGACATGGCGGGGGGCGTGGACCGCGGCCAGCGGTCGCACCAGCGGCAGCGGTGTGTCGAGCAGACTGACCAGGTCGCGGCGCGGCGGGAAGAGCGTGGCGTCGCCCAGGTTGGCCACGATGGCCATCAGCTGCTGGACGCTCATGGTGCCGAGCCGCTCGGCCTGGGTCGCGTCGAGCGCGAAGCGGCAGCACGCGGCCGTGCGGTCGTGGAGGATGCCGTCGCGGATGGTGAGCAGCAGGGTCAGGTTGGCGATCTGCACATCGGAGAGCTGGACCTGGTTCATGGTGCGTCCTCGCGTGGGGACCACGAGCCCGTGCAGGGCAGGGTGGAGGGGTTGGTCGGTGGATGCGGGTCGTGTTGCGGTGGCTGAAGGAATGGTTCCGGCGCTGTGCGGCCAGCATAGGGTGGGCGACAGGTCGACTTCAATGGGCGGCGCGGGCCTGTGCATCTGCTTACCGAATTGCCACTCGCAAGCCCTGGCGAATTCCGGCGAATGCGTGAGCGCGACCGCATGAGTCGACGTGCGGCGTGAACGACGCCCTTGTCGGGGCGCCGTGCAACGTCGGCGCCGGCACGGTCGGCGAACGGGGTTGCCCCCGCTCGCCGCCGTGCCGGACTGCCTGCTCAGGCCGTGCTCAGATCGCTTCGGCCAGGCCCTTCCACTCGGCGGTGCCGAGCTCGATCAGCTTGCCGCCCAGCGCCTCGAACTCCGTGGCGCGGTCGTAGTCGTCGATCTCCTGGCTGTAGTGCGTCACCGCATTGACCAGCCCGTAGCCCGAGAGCTCTCCCTCGGTGATCAGGTGCCGCAGCACGCCCGAGCGCTCGACGTCGTTGAGCGTGTAGCGCTGGGCCAGCACCTCGACCGTCCTCACCGGGTCGCCGACGAGGGGGATCTTCAGCGTCTTCTGCAGCTTCTGCGCCGTCTGCCGGAAGCTCGCTTCCGACACCGCCGCCTGCACCACGTCGCGCACCTTCAGGAAGAAGGCCTTGTCGTCGGCACGCAGAGTGTCGTCCTGGTAGACCTGCAGGCCCTCGTCCTCGGTGCCGAGCGAACGGCCCACGTGCGTCTTGCGCAGCGACCGGTCGGCCGCGATCAGGCCGTTGCGGCAGACCAGCCGGTACAGCAGCGGCTGCACCGACAGCGTGCCCTGGCCGACCTCCGAGTTCGAGATCACCACGCCGGCCTGCACCACGTCGCCCGGCGCCATCTCGTAGGTCAGGCGCGAGGTGATGCACTTCAGGTACATGCGCGTCTCGGTCAGCTCGACCGACTCGAAGCGCACGTCGGGCAGCTGCTGCAGGATCGGCAGCACGCTCTCGGCGAGGTCGAAGTTGTCGAGCCGGCGGTAGCGGTCCGACAGCACCGCGCGCACCTGGCCGTCCAGGGTGCGCAGCATGCGCCGGTCGTCCTCGCTCTGCAGCCAGGTGTTGACGTTGCGGTCCAGCAGCACCGGTTGCTCCTCGCGCATGCGCTCGAAGTACGCGTGCGGGATCTTCAGCTTGTCGGCCAGCTGGCGGCGTGCCAGCGGCGTGACGCCGTAGCGCACCGGGTTGCCGGCTTCGTTGACGATGATGTGCGTCTGACCATCGTCGCCGGTGCTGTGATGCACCAGCTGCGACGGCACGATCAGGTCCTTCTTCGAGTGCAGCTGGCGCTCCAGTTCCTGGGCCAGGCTCACAAGGGTACGTCCGCTCTTCATGACTTTCTCCAATCGGGGTGTGTGAAAAGCGGGGACGGCACGGCCCACGTCGGGGCACGGGTCCCCGCAGTGGGTTGACGACAACAACTCGCCGCACGCAGCGCGTCCTGGGTGGATTGGCGATGCATCGGCAAGGAAGCGGCACGACATCGGTGACACGGGTGTCGCCATCGGTCGCGCGGGATCTCCAGGGCTGCCTTCGTGGCGCCGGGAGGCGTCACCTGGTCTGGTAGCTACCAGTCGGGAAACGACGGGGGGAGCGCGCCGGCCGCATGGCCGACCGCACCTGACCTTTTCGCCGGCACCGGCAGGTCGTGGCGCAGGGCATGCGCCGACCCGTCCAGTGCCGCTGAAAATGCGGGTGCGGCCCGCCGTGGCTTGCCGCACCCAAAACTCCATGACCTCTGCCTCAGCCACCGAGGGCCACCCGGTTGCACGAACCACGGTCGGCCGACGACGATGCGGTCGCTTGTCCCCGGCCCTGGTCGGGGCCGGTGGCACGCTGGCACCACACGTCGGCCCAGTCCGTGCCGCGCGAGCGCATAGGCGAAGCACTGGCCGGCGAAGTCGCCGCCGGCGTCGTTGTCGGCATAGATGCAGACCTCGCGCACGGTGTCCGGCACCCAGAGCTTCTCCAGGTTTCCCGCGCTGATGCCGGCCCACACGGGCTTGCCGGTGGCCAGGTGCACCGCCAGGGCGGTCTCGATGCCTTCGCACAGCGCAAGCTGCGCGCCGGCGTCGAACAGCCGCACGGCGGCGCCGTGGATGCCCGCGGAGAGCACCTTCTTCGCGTCGGCGGCGTCGAGCTTTCGGCCGTCGCGCAGGTAGGTCCGGTGCAGCGTCACGGCCTGACCGTCCGGCGCCTGGATCAGCGCCAGCATGGCCGGGTAGGTCGCGATCTGCTGCGACTTGCCGTCAGCTCCCTTCTCGAAGTAGCCGAGCGACGGGTGGAACCGCAGCACCGGCGGATGCCGATGCAGGGTCAGCCCGCGTCCGCGAAGGTAGCGGTCGACTTCGTCGCCGGCCACCACCGGCCGCGCCTCGTCCCAGATGCGCTGCACCAGCCGGCGCATGCGCTCCCCCGATGCCGCTGGCGCACCGGCTTCGCAGGCGGCCGCCGCCGGCAGCATGCCCAGGCAACGTTCCACCTCGCACAGGGCGGCATGGAAGTCCACGCCCCGCACGGCCTGCAGCAGCTTGAAGCCGCCCCCCGAGCCGCACTGCCGGCAGTGGTAGTTGCCCTCGCCGAACTTGTCGGTGTACTGGAAAGGATGCGCTCCTCGATGCCGGCCACAGCCAGCACCTCGCTCCAGCGGCCGTGCGCGCGCTGCTTCACGGCGTCGATGCGGGCCGCGTAGTCAGCGTCCTGCATGCGATCCTCCGCCCGCCGCTGCGTGGTCGACCAGATCGACGGTGTGCCCGGGCGCGAGACCCACGCCCACCGTCAGCTGGAAGGTCTTGCCGTGCAGCAGCGGGTACTTGCCCAGCCGCAGGGACTGCAGCAGCGAGTCCAGCGTCTGCACCGGGTCCACCGCCCGCAGCAGGCGCAGCAGATCGGCCAGCGCGTCACGGTCGGCGTCGCGGTCGGCATCCAGGAACTGGTCGTGCTCGTCGGTGAACGAGGACAGCTGCTCCACCGGCGTGCCCGTCGTCTCGCCGTCGGGGATGTACAGGTTGCCGTCGTGGCAGACCCCGGCGTCGCTGACCAGCGTCTCGTCGTCGCCGACGCGCAGGCGAACCTTCTCGCAGAGGATGACCGTGGGCCAGACCCAGCGGCCCTCCAGCGCCGTGCGCAGCTTCTCGCCCACCGGCGTCACGCGCTGACCCTCTTCCTCGAGGAAGCGGACGTGGCGCATCACCCAGTGGTCGGCATGCACGCCGATCCAGTCGAACACCAGCCAGCCGCGGGCGCGCGCCATCATCCAGCGCGGCGCGTTGTCGTCGCCCACGTCGTCCAGGGCCACCAGCTGCACGGCACCCGACTCGATGGCCTCGCGCGTGGGCGCGGTCGGCACTGGCGTCAGATGGCGGCGCTCGCCATGCTCCACCTGCACCGGGTAGCCCGACACCAGGCTGCACAGCTCCGCCGGCAGCGTGCCGAGGTCGTTCAGCAGGTCGAGGTGCCCCCAGCCCCGCATGACGCCGTAGTAGGTGTCGATGAAGTGGCGCGGCGGCAGTTCGGCCTTGGCGATCTCCAGCGTGCGCCGCCAGCAGGCCTTCAGCTCGGTGTCGATGCGCTGGCGCTGCACGTCCTCGTCGATCAGGCGGTCGCGGTCCGGCAGGCGCGCCATGAACTGGCGCGAGTCCAGGTGCACGACATTCACGTCCTCGCGTGTGGACCAGGCCGGCCGCAGCACGCAGAAACCCTGCAGGAACACCCAGGTGTCGTGGGTGTAGCGGCCGTCGCGCGTGCCCGCGAGGTGCACGGCGCCGATGGCGCTGGCCTGGGTGGCCAGGTGGGCCTCGGCCATGGCGCGCTTGAGCGGCTCGCCGTTGAACCACACCGGCACCGGAAACCCGGCGCACAGTTCTTCGACGCGCTGCGCAAGGTCCGGCAGGTCGACGCCGTGCAGCTCGACCCGGGTGCCTGTCACCGCGTCATCCAGGGGGCGCTCCTCGACCTCGACGAGTGCCTTGGCCAGTGCAGCCGCGGTGTCGATGTCGACGCGGCGCCGGCCCGAGGCCACCACGCAGCGCGAGGCGGCGTACAGGCACTTCGAGAACCCGACACCAAAGGGGCGCTCCTGCGTGCAGGTGTCGGCGTCCCATCCCGACTCGTGGAAGCTGAGCAGCTTCTGGAAGTCGTCCAGGCCGTGGCCATCGTCCTGCACGGTCAGGATCTGTGCCTGCGGATCGTGGTCGATCCGGATCAGGCGGGCGCCGGCACGGCGCGCGTTCTGCAGCAGCTCGGACACCAGGGTGAACCGGTTGCTGAAGGCATGGCGCTGGTTGCGCAGCGCGCCTTCTTCGTTGATTCGGACTTGGATCTTCATCGTTGACTCCTTCGGGGGCATCCCGATCGGGGGAAGAACCGGCGGAAGCACCCCTGGCGGGATGCACCCGCCGGGGTGTGTGGGCCGGTCAGCGCGGATCGGTGCCCATCAGGGCGTCGTGCGGACCGGAGGGGTGAACAGCTGGCCGGCAGCCTGCGCCTCGACGAGGCTGTGCTCCAGGAACTCCCAGAGCGGCAGGTGCTGGCGACTCAGGACCTCGCCGTGGTGGCCGAGGCGCTCGACCACCGGCCCGGCGGCATGACCACCGGATTCGGTGAGCGGCTGCCAGTGGACTCGGTAGACGAGCCGGTCGGCGCCGGCGATGACGAAGGTGCGGCCGGACCGACCGGTCAGCACTTCGCTCTCCTTGACGAGGTACTCGATGTCCTCGGGCGCCTGCACGGACAGCAGGCGCACGCGGCCGGGAACCAGACGTGCATCGGTGTGCATGGCGGCTCCCCTCAGTGCCGGGTCAGCCGCATGGGCTGGTCCGATACCGTGTTCGGGGCGCAGGGCGCGTCCGGACGGGTACCCTCGAAGGGGCCGGGCACCGGCGGGTGCTCGGCGGGACCCGCTTCCGGCGGCCCCTGCTCGCCTGCGAGCGGCAGGATGCAGTCGGCGCCGGCCTGCTGCCGGACTTGCTCCATCAGCAGGGCGTCTTCGTAGTCCATGCGCCCCGTGATGCCGTGGGCGATGACGATCGCCAGCAGACAGAGGGCTTCCTTGAACGTGAGCATGGTGAGTTCCTTCGAACGGATGGGCGCGTGCTGCCGCGGCCTGACCGGATCGGTCGGCGCGGCCCGAGGCACGGCGCCCGGGGTGGGCGTGATCACGCGAACAGGTCGCCCTGAACGGACATCTGCTTGAGCTGCTCGTTGATCCACTGGGGATTGCGGGTCAGCCGGGCCTCGACCCATTCGGGGTGGGTCGCCACGGCCTCGCGCACCCAGTCGGGGTAGCGGGCCAGCGTCGCGTGCAGCCAGGCCTGAAGCCCATGGCGGATGCGCTCGCGAACCTCCTCGACGTCGACGAGTCCGCAGTACGGGATCGGCGACAGCGGGCTGCAGCCGACCACGCGCAGGCAGTTCACGAACGAGAACGGCAGGCCGTCCTTCTCGCGTTCGGTGAACACCCAGCGCAGGGTGTCGAGCTTCTCCTCCAGCGGCGTGGCCGGGTCGGCCAGGTGCCGGATCTCCTGCAGCAGGCGCCAGTGCAGCAGGACGATGTCGTCCTCGCTCCACTCCTCCACCCACTCCTCGCGGGTGCCGCCCGATGCGCCGGTGGCGCTGTCGGCGCTGTCTGCGTCGGGAGCATCCTGGAGATCCAGGCCGGCCGGGACGTCGAACGGGGCGTCGATGACGAACGGGGTCGTCGTCGAGCCGAGTCGGGCTCGGGTTGCGTCGAGGCTTGCCGTGTGCGGCGAGCCGACAGGGGCGCCGGCCTGACGGCAGGCGTTGGTGCTGTGCATCGTGGACTCCTTGAATGCGAAGGGAGACCACGTGCACCCCGTGGCGGGGGCGTGGGCCCCCATGCGGGTGACGGTTGGGTGATGTGGCACCGGCCGCCTTGCGGCCCGGGCCTGGAACTCCAGGGCTGACAGGGTTCAGTGGCGCGCGCGAGCGCGGTGATCGGTGTCAGCGTCCGATCGGGGGGACATCGGCGAGAACAGAACGAGCCCGGGAGGCAAGGGCGCGGTTGGTGCGGCGCTCGAACGAATGCGCTCGGCACCGGGACGCAGCCCTTGCCTCGAAGGCCCGGCCTGAGGCAAATGCCCCGGCGTGCCTGACCGCTTGCGCGGTCCTCGGCACGGCGATGCACAGGTGCACCCGACGGAGCGACACCTCGACGGGTGCCCCCGATCGGTGGGGCGTGCAATTACCGCGATTCGATCGTCCCCACGGGTGCCTGTGCGACCTGAACGGGCACCCAAGCGGGGGATCAGCTCAGGAAATCTCCAAGGCTTGCCGAGTCTGGATGCAGGGCCAGCTGCTGCATGGCGCAAAGGTAGGGCGCCGCTTCCGCCCGGTCAATGGGCCGACGCCCGTCGCCACGCCACTGATCGCGAAAGCGCCCCCAGGTGCCGGGGCTTTCGCGTGGCAAAGGGCCGTGCACGTTCGGAAGATGCGATTGACCCCAGTCGTCGACCCCGTTGTCAGCACAAGGAGCCGCGGGCATGGCCAATGTCGAGATCGTGAAGGTGGACCAGGGCGGCGCCAACGCCCGCATCCTGGCCCGCGAAGCCAAGGTCGACTTCCGACGCGTCGAGGCGGCCAGCCTCAAGATCGCCACGCGGTTCAGCAGTGCCGAGGGCAAGCGCATGTTCGTGCGCATGTTCAACACCCTGCAGCTGAACATGCATTTCATCTCGGTCATCGCCCGCACCCGGCTCGACCACGAGGACATCGGCAAGATCGAGACGGCGCTGCGCGGCAGGATCGATGCCGCCACCACCAGCCTGAACGAGGCCATCGACGGCGCCGAGGCGCTGTTCAAGGCCCACGGCATCACCAGCCTGGCGTCCTACGACACGGTGCCGCTGGACGTGGACGTGCGCGTGCTGTCGTCGATCAGCCGCCGATTCCTGGAGGTGCTGGTCAAGCTCGACCAGCTGATGCCGCTGCTGCAGACGCTGGAGATCCACGAGGTGGTGTCGGCGCAGGCGGTGGACACGCAGCGTGCGGGGCTCAAGCGCCAGGTGCGCGACATCGCCAACGGCGCGCGAAGCTTTGCGACGGGCTTGCGGCGGCGCATGAACGCGCTCGATGCCCGCGCCACGTCGCCCGACGATGCCGAAGTTCCTGACGACGCGCTCGGTACCGCCGTCGGCGAAGCCGTCGATTCGACGACCACGGTACCGGACGGACCCGCAGATCCCCCACCGACAGCGGGCCGCGACGTGGAGCCGCTACCTGCGCCAACGGCAGTCGCTGCGGTGGCGGAGTAGGCGGTGGAATTGGAGGCCGTCCGATGTCCCTCCCAAGCGGCGGCACCTACCGACGCTTGCGCGGGCAATCGGCGCGGGCGTGTTGCCCGTGAGCGGTGCGGACGCTACCGTGTGTCCAGGCCATGGGCTGCCCGCAGAGGCAAGTCGGCGCCACCGTAGCGCCGATCACCCGTTCAACGGGCGAATCGCCCGGGGCCTCCACCCGCATCGGGTGGCGTCGCAGTCGATACCTGCCTCGTCCGACGTCGGCCCGCTGCCTCCGGCGTGCCGGCCAGTTCCGGCGGACCCGCCGCGCCCGGCTCGGCGACCGAACGCACCCGGTGCCGGACTCGGCCCTCCGCGGCATCGAACGCGCGGACCTGCACCGCATGGCGGCCGGCATGCACCCCCAAGGGGGTGGCGATCGAATCACACCGAAGGGGGCCCTCGGCAGGGGCCCTCTTCGGAAGGCATCTTCATCCACCGCGCGAACGGAACGCCCGCGGTGGTCCAGGAGTCGAGCGTTCCCGGGCGGCTGGCGCGTTTCCTGACCGAGCGCCGTCGTCGCAGAGCAGGTCATGACCTTTGCCGGCTGCATGCCGATGAGAGGCCGATCATGCCCCGCGTTTCAGTTCCCGCCGCCCTGTCGGCGGACTCCCCGGCCGCAGCGCCCAGCGCTGCGCTGCCGGACACCGGCTTCCTGCGCCAGCCGCAGGTGCTGTCCTTCGTCCCCATCTCCAAGTCCACCTTGTGGCGGCGCGTGCATGCGCGCACGTTTCCGGAGCCCGTGAAGCTGTCCGAGCGCGTGACCGTCTGGCGCGCCGAGGACATCCGCCGCTGGATCGAGCAGCAGGGGGTTGCGTCATGACGCACCTGGAACGGCGACGGACGCATCGCGCTGCACGCGGTAACGCCTCGGCAACACGCCGGCACGCGCGCGCGGGCACATTGATGTCGCAACACTGCCGAGCGAGGCGTCGCCGTAGCCGACGACGCGACCGGGTGTGGCGTGTATCGGTCGCGAAACGACTGGTCACACGGCAGTCTCAGGCTCGCGCGTTAGACGCTGGAACGCCGTGCACGTGCTCAGGCCGTGCCGGGGTCATGCCGTCGACATCGAGGAAGCGTTTGGGGAAGCGCGACCACATCGCCGCATTCGGCCGGCGTCCGTCGGTGATTCCGTCGTCCAGGGAGTAACAACAATGGAAGACGATCCGGAAACTGCCGGCGATCGCCGGCAGACATTGCAGACGATCCAGATGCTGCGCGAGGTGATCGACGGCGATCCCTACGCGACCGTGGCCCAGCGATGGGGGCTGTCGCGGTCGGCCGTCGACCGGCGCATCAAGGGGCTGGCGGTCCAGCTCACGCAGGCGGTGGGCGTCGATGGCCTGCAGGAGAGCAGCGCCGCTTTCGTGAAGCGCCTGCGCATGCACCGGGACGCGATCCTCCAGGCGCTGGAGCACTTCGACCCCACGCAGGTCAGCTCCCAGCGCGAAGCCCGCGTGCTCAAGCTCGACGAGGTCGACCTCGGGGCGCGCCGCGTGCGCAGCCGGTCGACGCGGCCCCTTCACGATCTCGCGCTCTACTACCTGCCCTTCGCGACTGGCCTGCGCCCGCTGGAAGTCGCGCGCCTGACGGTGGGCGACTACCTGCTCGAGGACGGCAGCGTGCGGCGAGAGTCGAGGGTGCGCGCCGATGTCGCGATCAACGGCAGGGACCGGCCGCTGTTCTTCAGCCACCGTCGTCTGGACGAAGCGCTCGGCGCCTACCTCGACGAGCGGCTCCGTGCCGGCCACGGTCTTGGCGCCGCCGAGCACTGGCGCGGCCTGGATCGGCACGGCCCGCTGTTCCTGGGCGCGGAGGGCGAGGTCTATCCGATCACGCCGAACGGAGGCGAGGGCCAGAACCGCTACGTCTGCCGTCCCCTGCTGGAGATCTACCGCAAGATCTTCCGCCAGGCCGACATACCTGGCCTGTGCACGCAGTCGGCCCGGCTGACCCTGATGTCGCGGATGTACGAGCGTGGCGCCGACGAGGATCAGGTCGGGCTGGTGCTGGGCATCGCCGATCGAAGCGCCGTGCGCGAGCAACTGCCGAGGCCGCGACCCGAGCTCGCCAAGGTCCTCGAGGAGCTGGCATGACACGGCGCGCCCGCTGAAGGGCTGCAACGGTGATGGAGTCGGGGAAGGAGTCGGGGGTGGACGGGCAGCGCTTTGCGATCGGTGGGCGCTTGGTCGACGCCGACGACCCGCAGCTGCAGGACCTGCTGGCCCAGGCCTACGAGGCGCCGGGCCGGCCGCGCTGCCTGTGCGTGGCCGGCGGCGTCGAGATGTACGTCGCCTTTCATCGCCACTTCCAGATCAAGCGCATGCCCGAGACCGGGGACCGGCACCACCCCGCCTGCCCAAGCTACGAGCCGGGGCCTGCGATGTCGGGCCTGGGCGAACTGGTCGGCGAGGCCGTCGTCCAGCTGGATCCGACGCGGGTGGAACTGCACGTGGACTTCCCGTGGGCGCGGGTGCCCGGGCGGCCTGGGGTGGGCCGCGAACCTGCCGAGCCGTCGGAGGTCGGCCGCACCCGTCGCCGGATGAGCCTGCGGGCGCTGATGCACTTCCTGTTCGAGCGGGCCGGCTTCAACCGCTGGTCGCCGGCCATGGCCGGCAAGCGCAACCAGGCGGTGCTTCACAAGTACCTGATGCAGGCCGCCGAGGCCATCCAGGTGAAGGGCGAGCCGCTGTCGAACCGGCTGTACGTACCGGAAGCCTTCAGCGAGACCGCGAAGGCCGAGCAGGCTGAACGGCGGCGTGCAAGGTTGTCGGTGCTGCAGCCGCACGACGGGCGTCAGCCGCTGGCTTTGGTTCTGGGGGAGTTCAAGGGCTGGGAGTCGGCACCCGCGGGTGCGCGCATCTGGATGCGCCACATGCCGGACGCACCCTTGCTGGCCGACGCGCGGACCTGGGCGCGGGTGCAGCGCGGCTTCGCGCCACTCTTCGAGGCGCTTGACTCGGACGGAGGGCGAGGGCTGCGTCTGATGTTGGCGGCGCTGATCCGGGCACGCCGGGAGCACACCTACGAGATCGACCTCGCCAGCCTGATGCTGACCAGCGAGGAGTGGATTCCTCTGGAGGGGGTGCACGAGGCGCCGCTGGTTCGAGCGCTGGTGGCGCAGGGGAGGCGGTTCGTGAAGCCCCTGCGGTACGACGCGCGATCGGTGGCCGGGTTCGCGAATGCCATCCTGCTGGACGTGGGCGCGGAGCCTGTCGACCTGCATGTCGTCAGCGGCTTCATGGGCGAGGCCGAGCAGGGTGCCAAGCGAAGGGCATTCGAGTCTGCCCGGGCAAGGTCCTGGCTCTGGTTGCCTGGCGAGGCCATGCCGGTCCTGCCTAACCCGTCGACGAGGCTCATCGCTGGAGCGGCGGCATGCAGGCCGCATGCAGGCCCGACAACCGTCCGACCGAACCCCGCAGGCCGGGGTCCTGACTGACGATCACGATGACGTTGGCCAGCATCAGCGAGAGCAGGTTGCGGTTCTGCAGCACGGACGTCATCTTCCCTGCCGGGTAGCCACGCAGGGCGTGGACGACCAGGTGGACACCACCATGCACGAACGAGTGCATCACCTTGACGGTGCCATGCAGTCGCTTCAGTTCGGTGGCCGCCGGGCCGGCGACCGCACCGATGGCGTCGATCATGGCGGGGATCGGTGGCCCCATCTGGGGTTCCGAGAGTTCGCCGTCCGGCACCGGGGCGGAGAACTTGTCCAGCCAGTCGTCCTTGGCGGCGTGAAGCACCCAGGCGGCACGGACAACCGCCTCGAACTGCAGGCGGATCAGGCTGAGTGCGGTCCCCGTCAAGCCGGCTTCGATCAGGACCCGCTGCGCGATCGCATGCTCGATCGCCGAACGACAGAAGGCCAGGCAGATGGTCGAGCGTCGGGACGACGTGTTCCAGCCGGCTCGAAGCAGTGCGAGCAGATCATCGTCGAACGCCTCGGAGGCGGAGAGTACCCGCCGCAGTTCCTCGTCGTTTCTGTCTGCGCTGTCTTGTGGGCTTGAGGGCGACTCGGCTTGCATGGAAGGGGCGGGTTCGGACGATGCGACTGCACGGGACCATGGCGTGCGGACCGAGTCGCATCATGGCATCCAGACGGCACCCGGGGTTGAAAGCACGGGCCGAGGCGGGACGATCGTTCGTCGGAATCCCCCGACGCCCACCGAGGAACGCCGATGGCCTCTTCACTATCCCCCGATCCCCGGCCCGCCGTCGCGCTGCACGGCGGGCCCACCGCTCTGCCGACCCTGCTGGGTAACGGTACAAACGGAACGCCCCGCCTGCCCACGGGCGGCAAGATCCGCGCGGGCATCAAGGTCCTGACCCGCCGGGCCGCCGAGGTGCCGCGTGCACAGGCGATCTACGACCAGGGCCTGAACCAGGGCCAGTCGTTCGACCAGATCGAGCGTGCGCTGGCCGAGGCCTGCCCTGAGCTCAAGAGCCCGCTGGTTCCACGTAACGTACCGTGGTTCACCGTGCGCGCCCAGGACTTCCCGAACCCCGAACTGGCGACGCAGATCCTCGACCTCCATGGCGAGGACCGCGGCGAGGGCCGGCGCCTCTACCGCTTCCCGGTGGTGTTCCCGACCGATCGCTGGCAGAGCGTGATGCCGCATGAACTCGCGACCTGGGGTGCGCAGGACAAGCGCTTCTGGTCCGAGTACTCGACCGATGGACGGTGGCGCCACTGCATGACGCACGCGCCGGTGTCGGTGGACGCGACCGGGCGCCGCACGGTGCGGCTGTTCGGCGGCCGCAAGGCGATGCCGCGCGAGGACAACGGCGGCCTGTGCCAGCCGGAGTCCTGCCCGGAGTACCAGCAGCGGCAGTGCAACCTCACCGGACGCTTCCTGTTCTTCATCCCAGGCATCCGCTCGATCAGCGCCTTCGAGCTGCACACGCGCAGCTTCTACGCGATGAATGCGGCGATCCGCACCTTCGAGACCGTGGCGTTCCTGCGGGGTGGTCGGCTCGCCGGCTTCCTGGACCGCCAGGGCACGCCGTTCTACCTGACCAAGCGGCTGATGGAGGTGGCGCACATCGATGACCATGGGCGGCCTGTCCGGGTGCCGCAATGGATCATCGAACTGGAAGCGCCGGTCGACGTGGCGACGCTCATGCGGGAGCAGGACGATCAGGACACCGTGCTCCTGCAGGCCGATGTTGCCACCCGCGTGCTCCAGGGGCACCGGGACAACGCTTCCTCGACGCCAGGGAAGGGGCCCGAGTCAGTCGACGAACCTGTCGCTGCGAGCGACTCCATGGCAGACGGCATGCCGCCCACGCTGGACCATGTGCTCGGGCGGCTGACCGCGATGGGCGTGCCTGCACAGACCTGGCTGAGCTATGCGGCCACGCGCTGGGGTCCTGGGTGGAAGCTCAATCCGCAAGGGCGACAGCGGGCCTTCGGCGAGCTGGAGCGCTTCCGGAACGATCCGAAGGGCTACGCGGACAAGGTCAACGCCGAACTGCAGCAGGTGGCATCGTGAGCGCGCCGGAACGACCGCAAGGCGGTACCGGTGCGCAACGCGCGGAAGTGCCGCGCATCCCGGATGGGCGTCTGCGAGCGCACGGTTCGCACCTTCAGGCGCATCGCTTGCGGGTGGCGCACCTGTCCGACCTGCACTACGGGCCGCGCCACCTGGAGGAGGCCGATCGCTGCTTCTCGGCGGCCGTGGACCGCGCCATCGAACTCGCCGTCGATGT
>VYMG01000243.1_pt1 | contig 22992 bp, 21 predicted proteins | sample 5115261 | NCBI WGS metagenome assembly VYMG01 (sample SAMN12291781, study PRJNA351875) | freshwater metagenome | isolation source: freshwater lake | place: USA: Michigan, Wintergreen Lake | collected 2013-08-08
GTAGGCCTGCGCGAGCTGCACGTCGGATTCGGCCGGGCCGAGCAGTGCGCGCAGCGTCTGTGCGCGGTCTTCCGTGCTGCCGAGGCAGGCGCGCATCGCGGCCTGCGCCGTGCCGCCGGCATCCTTCGCGCCGCCCAGGCGGCCATCGAGGCTGCGATCGGCGTTGAGCCGGCAGGCGAGATTCACTTCGGCCACACCCGCATCGCGCTTCGCCTGCAGTTCCCCCAGCATGGCCGCCAGTTCGTCGCGGTGCGCCTCGGGCGTCAGCCAGCCGACGTCGCGCGCGAGGTCGAGCATGGCCACGCGGGTGTCGGGCCGGTCGGTCCGGCGCGCGTAGTCGAGCACACGATCGCGAGCGTCTTCGTCCCGGGCGATCACCTCCAGTACCTGCGCGGCCAGCGGGTCGTCGCGCACACTGGCGTCGAGCGATTCACGCAGGCGGCGGATGCGGTCGAGGTTCAGCCGCGCCTCGCCGATGTGCCGCTGCAGCAGGCCGTAGACGAAGGCCAGCCTGGCGCCGATCGGCCGCCGTTCGTCGGCGAACTGGCACATGTCCAGCCGAGTCTGCCAGTACGGATGAGCCGGTGTCAGGCCCGCCACCGAGGTCAGCGAGAACGGGGCGAACGCGGCCAGCAGCCGGCTGCCGGGGCGGCCGCGTGCGACTTCCCGATCGCCGGTCTGGCGGAAGTAGCGGTCGAGCACGCCGCCGGCGATCGGGCCCAGCGGGGCCGACGCCGAGAAGCCGTAGATCACCGGCACGCCGGTGAAGATCTGCCGCATGCGGTCCTGGCTGCTCTCGCCGTGCGCGGCGGCCAGCGACTGAAGCTCGCGCTCGGCCTTCTCCCTGGTGTAGCCCTCGCGCACCAGGCTGCGCATCAGCTCGGCGGTCGCGCCGCTGTGCGGCTCGGGGTTGAGGGTGTTGCAGCCGAAGAGATACACCTCCTTCAGCCGCGAGAACAGCGTCGGGCAGGAACCGCTGCAGGACACCCGCTCGAGTTCGCTGACCGGCAGGAACTCGCGGGCATCGAGGCTGTCGGGGAAGAACTCGTTGCCGCCGTCGTAATGCGCCGAGATCACCAGGATGTCGCACGCCACCTTGGCGCGGCACGAGGTATCGAGCCAGTCGGGCCGGCCGCGCTCGACCAGCTCGACGAATCGATAGTCCTTCTCGCCGAGGTGGCGGCGAAAGCTCTCCTTCTCGTCGGGCGAATTGACGGTGATCGTGCACACCGTCTTCGGCGCCGACCACGCGCCGGCAGCGCTCAAGGCCAGCAGGGCTGCCCCGACCCCTCCGATCCATCGCCGCACGCCGCCCATGGCAGCATCCTAACAACGGCGCCTTCAGCGGGCCGGCTGCAGCTTCATCTCGGTGGCGCGGCGCGCCTGCCGCTCCTGCAGCAGCGCCCAGTACAGCTCCAGCACCATCTGCACGTGGGCGCGTGTCTCGGCGATGTCGGGCAGCTTGCCGCCGTGGCGCCGCACCGTGCCCTCGCCGGCGTTCCACGCGGCCAGCGCCACGTCGATGCCGCCGTAGCGGCGGATCAGGTCGGCCAGCATGCGCGCACCCGTGTGCACGTTGGTCTTCGGGTCGAGCAGCCGCGAGGCGGCCGGCGTGCGGCGCTCGGCCGGCGTGGCGTAGCGGTCCCCGGTGACCGGCGTGATCTGCATCAGGCCGATCGCGCCGCGCGGCGACACGGCGCGCGGATTGAAGCCGGACTCGACCGCGATCACCGCCTTGAGCAGTTCCTCGTCGACGCCGTGGGCGGCCGAAGCCTCGCGCAACAGCGGCGCGAGCGCCTTCACCTCCGGCGCGATCTGCAGCCACAGCAGCAGGCCCTCGGTGCGATCGGCCTTGCCGGGCACCGCTTCGCTGCCGTTGCCGCCCGGTGCATCGCCGATCACGCGGCGGTAGCGGGAATCGACCTGCTGCGGTGCCACGTGCGCCACGCCCTCGCCATCGACGAAGGCCCAGACCTCCGCCTGCGCGGCGCCGCTTGCACCGGCAGCCATCACCCAGCCTGCCAGCCACGCGCGCATCAGGCCGCCCCCTGCCCCCGCTCGCGCAGCAGCGCCGCATGCTCGTGGACGAGCAGCGACATCACGATCAGCGAGTCGTAGCCGTCGGCCGTGCGCACGCTCTCGCGCAGCCGGCCCTCCTCGACGAACCCCTCGCTGCGGTACAGCGCCAGCGCGCGCTTGTTGAGCGACTTCACGTCGAGCCAGAATCGGTGCGCGCCGAGATCGCGAAAGGCCATCTGCGCCAGCAGCCGCACGCAGGCCCGGCCGAGGCCGTGGCCCTGGTCTTCGGGCAGCAGCACCAGGCGCTTGAGCTCCACCGAGCGGTGCGGGTTGCGGCAGCCCTGCAGGATCACGAACCCGCCCGGCTCGTACTGCGGGCCGGTCTCGACGATGAAGTGGCGGAAGTCGGGAAAGCGCACCGCGCCTTCGTGCTGCGTGCGCTCCCAGGGGGTGATGAACGGCAGGTTCGCCTGATCCTGTTCGACCGAGATGACGAAGTCGAGATCCGACAGCATCGTCGGTCGAAGCCGGATCATGGCCGCCCCTCGTCCGACGGGTACGTCGTCCGATCCCCCGAGGGGATGCGGGCCGGCTTGGGAGCGGCCCGGCGCTCGGCCCGCTTCATGGCCATGCCTTCACACGTCCACCTCGACGTCATCCCCGCGCAGTTCCATCAGGTCGCGCCGCGCCTGCGCCTCGCCCTTGCCCATCAGCTTGGTCAGCGCCTCGACGGTGGCCGCGAAGCCGTGCGCGCCGAAACTCACCTGCAGCAGACGCCGGGTATCGGGGTTCAGCGTGGTTTCCCACAGCTGTTCGGCGTTCATCTCGCCCAGGCCCTTGAAGCGGCTGATCGTCCAGCTGTTCTCGCGTGCGCCTTCCTTGCGCAGCTTGTCGAGCGCGGCGGTGAGTTCGCCCTCGTCGAGCGCGTAGATCTTCGCCGCCGGCTTCTTGCCGCGGGCCGGCGCATCGAGGCGGAACAGCGGCGGCTTGGCGACGTACACATGGCCGCGCTCGATCAGCTTCGGGAAGTGGCGGAAGAACAGCGTCAGCAGGAGCACCTGGATGTGCGAGCCGTCGACGTCGGCGTCCGACAGGATGCAGACCTTGCCGTAGCGCAGGCCGGAGAAGTCGGGCTCGTCGTCGGGCCCGTGCGGATCGACCCCGACCGCCACAGCGATGTCGTGGATCTCGGTGTTGGCGAACAGGCGATCTCGCTCGACCTCCCAGGCGTTGAGCACCTTGCCGCGCAACGGCAGGATGGCCTGGGTTTCCTTGTCGCGGCCCATCTTGGCGCTGCCACCGGCCGAATCGCCCTCGACGAGGAAGAGTTCGTTGTAGGCGAGGTCGCGGCTCTCGCAGTCGGTCAGCTTGCCGGGCAGCACGGCCACGCCCGAGCCCTTGCGCTTCTCGACCTTCTGGCCGGCGCGCTGGCGCGTCTGCGCCTGCTTGATCACCAGCTCGGCGAGTTTCCTGCCGAGGTCGACGTGCTGGTTGAGCCACAGCTCCAGCGCCGGCTTCACGTAGGTCGACACCAGCCGCAGCGCATCGCGCGAGTTCAGCCGCTCCTTGATCTGACCCTGGAACTGCGGGTCGAGCACCTTGGCCGAGAGCACGAAGCTGGCGCGCGAGAACACGTCCTCCGGCATCAGCTTCACGCCCTTGGGCAGCAGCGAGTGCAGCTCGATGAAGCCCTTGACCGCGCCGAACAGCCCGTCCTTCAGGCCCGACTCGTGCGTGCCGCCGGCCGGCGTCGGGATCAGGTTGACGTAGCTCTCGCGGACCACGTTGCCGTCGTCGGTGAAGGCCACGCACCAGGCCGCGCCCTCGCCCTCGGCGAAGTTCTCGGTCTCGGCAGCCTCGGCGTAGTGCTCGCCCTCGAACAGCGGGATGATCGGGTCGGCCGCGAGCGTCTGCATGAGGTAATCGCGCAGGCCGCCCTTGTAGAGCCAGGTCTGTCTGTCACCGTTCTTTTCGGTGGCCAGCGTGACCGTCACGCCCGGCATCAGCACGGCCTTGCTGCGCAGCAAGTGCGTCAGCTCGCCCTTCGGCAGTTCGGCGCTCTCGAAGTACTTGGCGTCGGGCCAGGCCCGAACCGTGGTGCCGCTCCTGCGATCCCCCGCGCCGGCCCTGCGGGTCTTCAGCGGCTCGATGACGTCGCCGCCGGCGAACACGATCGTGGCCACCTGGCCTTCGCGGTACACGGTCACCTCGAGCCGCTTCGCCAGCGCGTTGGTCACGCTGACACCCACGCCATGCAGGCCGCCCGAGAAGCTGTAGGCGCCGCCCGAGCCCTTGTCGAACTTGCCGCCGGCGTGCAGCCGCGTGTAGACGATCTCCACCACCGGCACCTGTTCCTCCGGGTGCAGGCCGATCGGGATGCCGCGGCCGTCGTCTTCCACGCTCACCGAGCCATCGGCATGAAGCGTCACGTCGATGCGCTGGCCATGGCCGGCCAGCGCCTCGTCGGCCGCGTTGTCGATCACCTCCTGGATGATGTGCAGCGGGTTGTCGGTGCGGGTGTACATGCCCGGCCGCTGCTTGACCGGCTCGAGGCCCTTGAGGACGCGGATCGAGGCCTCGCCGTAGCTGCCGGGTGTCTTGCTCTTGGTCGCCATGCGAGAGATTCTAGGAGCGGCGACAATTCGGCCCGATGACGACCGCCGCCTTCCCTGCCCGCCTCTCGATGACCCAGGTGCTGATCTGCGGCGCCGCGATCGTCACGCTCTCCATGGGCATCCGCCACGGCTTCGGGCTGTGGCTGCAGCCGATCACGATGGAGCGCGGCTGGACGCGCGAGACCTTCGCCTTCGCGCTGGCCGTCCAGAACCTCGCCTGGGGTCTGGCCGGCCCGTTCGCCGGCGCGCTGGCCGATCGCTTCGGCGCCTTCCGCGTGCTGATCGTCGGGAGCCTGCTCTATTCACTCGGCCTGGTGCTGATGGCGGTGTCGACCTCGGGCCTCGCGTTCACCGGCAGCGCCGGTCTGCTCCTGGGCATGGCGCAGTCGGGTACCACCTACGCGGTGGTCTATGGCGTGATCGGTCGCAACGTCGCCCCGGAGAAACGCAGCTGGGCGATGGGCGTGGCCGCGGCCGCGGGCTCGTTCGGCCAGTTCCTGATGGTGCCGGTGGAGAACTGGCTGATCGGCGGCTTCGGCTGGCAGTCGGCGCTGTTCATCCTCGGCTGCCTGGCGCTGGCCATCGTGCCGCTGGCCTGGGGCCTGAAGGAGCCGGTGCGCGCGGTGGCCGCGGGCCCGCAGCAGAGCATCGGCGCGGCGCTGCGCGAGGCCTTCGGCTACCCGAGCTTCCGCTGGCTGATGGCCGGCTACTTCGTCTGCGGCTTCCAGGTGGTGTTCATCGGCGTGCACATGCCGAGCTACCTGAAGGACAACGGTCTCACGCCCGACGTGGCGACCACGGCACTGGCGCTGATCGGCCTGTTCAACGTGATCGGCACCTACGGCGCCGGTGCGCTCGGCCAGCGGCTGCCGAAGAAGTACATCCTCTCGACGATCTACCTGCTGCGCTCGATCGCGATCGTGATCTTCCTGAGCGTGCCGCTGACACCGTGGAGCGTCTACGTCTTCTCGGCGGTGATGGGCGTGCTGTGGCTGTCGACGGTGCCGCCGACGAACGCGGTGATCGCGCAGATCTTCGGCGTGCAGTACCTGTCGATGCTCGGCGGCTTCGTGTTCCTGAGCCATCAGATCGGCAGCTTCCTCGGCGTCTGGATGGGCGGCAAGCTGTACGACGCCACCGGCAACTACGACCTGGTGTGGTGGATCGCGGTGGCGCTGGGCCTCTTCGCGGCGATCGCCAACCTGCCGGTGAAGGAGCGCGCCATCGAGCGCGCCCCGCTGCCCGCGTCATCCGGACCGGCGGCCGCATGAAACTGCGCCGCGCGCTCGCGTGGACAGCGGCCGGCCTCGCGCTGCTGCTCGTCTTCGGCGCCTACCTGAAGCCCGACCTGGCGATGACGCTGGCCAACCAGCTCTGGGCCTGCTTCTGATGCACGGCTCGCTGGCGCCATCGCCGTGGGTGCAGCGCTGGTCGGCGCTGCTGCGCGAAGGCGTCAGCGTGCTCGACGTCGCCTGCGGCTCGGGCCGACACCTGCGCTGGTTCGCCCAGCGCGGATGCCGTGTCACCGGCGTCGACCGCGATGCAGCGGCGCTCGAACCGTTGCGGTCGGTCGGCGAGATCGTCGTCGCCGACATCGAGGACGGCCCCTGGCCCTTTGCCGGCCGCCGCTTCGACGCGGTGGTGGTGACGAACTACCTTTGGCGGCCGCTGCTGCCGGCGATCGTCGAATGCGTCGCCGACAGGGGCGTTCTCCTGTACGAGACCTTCGCCGCCGGCAACGAGACGGTGGGCAAACCGTCGCGGCCCGACTTCCTGCTGCGGCCGGGCGAACTGCTGCAGGCGGCGACCGGCCTGCGCGTGGTCGGCTACGAAGACGGCTTCCTGGCCAATCCCGAGCGCTATGTGCAGCGCCTGGCGGCCGTGCGCGAGCAGCCGTCATCCGGCGTTGCGCCGCGCTACCCCCTGTAGCCGCCGGTGCACCGGCGCGCCCCGGCTAAAATCGCCGGATTCCGAGGAAGCCCCATGAAGCCCATTGTTGGAAGCATCGTCGCACTCGTCACCCCGATGCACGATGACGGCAGCGTCGACTACGACGGCTTGCGCCGGTTGATCGACTGGCACATCGAGCAAGGCACCGACTGCATCGGCGTGGTCGGCACCACGGGCGAATCGCCCACCGTGTCGGTCGAGGAGCACTGCGAGATCATCCGCGTGTCGGTGGCGCACGCCAAGGGGCGCGTGCCGATCATGGCCGGCACCGGCGGCAACTCCACCCGCGAGGCGATCGAGCTGTCGCGCTTCGCGAAGCAGGTCGGCGCCGACTGCACGCTGTCGGTCGTGCCCTACTACAACAAGCCGTCGCAGGAAGGCATCTACCAGCACTTCAAGGCGATCGCCGAGGCGGTCGATGTCCCGATGGTGCTGTACAACGTGCCCGTCGATGTCCCGATGGTGCTGTACAACGTGCCCGGCCGCACGGTCGCGGACATGCAGCCGGAGACCACGTTGCGCTGCGCCACGCTGCCCGGCGTGATCGGCGTGAAGGAAGCCACCGGCAACATCGAGCGCGCGCAGTGGCTGATCAAGCAGGCCCCCAAGGGCTTCTCGATCTACTCCGGCGACGACGGCACGGCTGTCGCACTGATGCTGCTTGGCGGCCACGGCAACGTGAGCGTCACCGCCAATGTCGCGCCCAAGCTCATGCACGAGCTGTGCATCGCCGCGGTCGAAGGCCGGCTGCGCGAGGCCACGTCGATCCAGATGCGCCTGCTGCCGCTGCACAAGGCGCTGTTCTGCGAATCGAGCCCGGCGCCCACCAAGTGGGCGATGAAGCGCCTGGGCCTGATCGGCGCCGGCCTGCGCCTGCCGATCACGCCCCTCACACCGGCCGGCGAACAGCAGGTCGAGCAGGCGCTGCGCGACGCCGCGCTGCTGTGACGCGAGCTTCGCGCCATCCCGTTCCCGTCCACCGGCGCCGCGCTGCCCTCGCTGCCGCGGCCCTCTCGGAGAAGTCTCCCGTGATCCGTTTCCCTGCCCACCTGCCGCTGCGCGGCGCCGCCCTCACCCTCGCCCTGGCGCTGGCCGGCTGCTCGTCGATCGAGAACTTCGTCTCAGGCGACAAGCTCGACTACCGCACCCAGGGCAACCGCACGCCGGGGCTGGAGGTGCCGCCCGACCTGACCCAACTGGCGCGCGACTCGCGCTACCAGCCTGCCGGCGGCGCGGTCAGCGCGTCGTCGCTGCAGGGTGCGGCGTCGGCGCCTGCCGCGACGGTGCAATCAGCCACCACGGTCGCGCCGGCGCAGGTCGGTGACGTGCGCATCGAGCGACAGGGCAACCAGCGCTGGCTGGTGACCTCGCTGACGCCGGAGCAGCTCTGGCCGCGCCTGCAGGCCTTCTGGAAGGACAGCGGCTTCACGCTGGCGGTCGACCAGGCCGCCAACGGCATCATGGAGACCGAGTGGAACGAGAACCGCGCCAAGCTGCCGCAGGACGTGGTCCGCCGCACCATCGGCCGCGTGTTCGACTCGTTCTACTCCACCGGCGAGCGCGACAAGTTCCGCACGCGCGTCGAGCGCACGGCGAGCGGCAGCGAGATCTACATCAGCCACCGCGGCGTCGAAGAGGTCTACACCAACGCGCAGAAGGAATCGACGGTGTGGCAGGCCCGCCCGGCCGACCCGCAGCTCGAGGCGGCCTTCCTGTCGCGCCTGATGCAGCGCCTGGGCGTCAGCGAGCAGGTGGCGCAGACCGCCGTGGCCACGGCTCAGACGGCCCCGGCACGCGCGCGCATCGTGGCCGGACAGCCGGCGGCGACCCTCCAGGTCGACGACAACTTCGACCGCGCCTGGCGGCGTGTCGGCCTGGCGCTGGACCGCGGGGGCTTCACGGTGGAAGACCGCGACCGCGGCCAGGGCCTGTACTTCGTTCGCTACGTCGATCCGAAGGACGTGGGCAAGGGTGAGCCGGGCTTCTTCGCCAAGCTGTTCGGCGGCGACGCAGCCGGTGGGCCGCTGCGCTACCGCATCCAGGTCAAGGCCGACGGCGATCGCAGCAACGTGACGGTGCAGACCGCCCAGGGCGCGCCCGAAGCGGGCGAGAACGGCCAGCGCATCGTCGGCCTGCTGCTCGAAGAGCTGAAGTAGGCCGCGGGCAGCGCCGATGCGCTTCTGCAGCCTCGGCAGCGGCAGCAGCGGCAACGCCACCGTCGTGGAAGCGCGCGACGGGCCGCGTGCCCATCGAGTCCTCATCGACTGCGGCTTCTCGATGCGCGACTTCGAGACCCGGCTGGCGCGTGCCGGCCTGCTGCCCGAGCAGCTCGACGCGATCTTCGTCACGCACGAGCACGGCGATCACGTCGGCTGCGCGCCGGTCCTGTCTCGCCGCTACGGCATCCCGCTGTGGACCAGCCGCGGCACCTGGCGCGCCAGCGGCGAATCGGAGGCCGCGGACGTTCGCTTCGCCCGCGACGGCGAGCCGATCGACATCGGCAGCCTGCGACTGATTCCCTACACCGTGCCGCACGACGCCGCCGAGCCGCTGCAGCTGCGCTGCACCGACGGCGCGCGGTCGCTCGGCGTGCTCACCGACGCTGGCTCCATCACGCCGCATCTGCTCGAGCACCTGCACGGCTGCGAGGCCTTGCTGATCGAGTGCAATCACGATGCCGGGATGCTGGCCCGATCGCGATACCCGGCCTCGGTGCGGGCACGGATCGGCGGGCCGCACGGGCACCTGTGCAACGAGACCGCGGCGCAGATCCTGCGCGCCAGTGCGCATGCCGGACTGCGGCACGTGGTGGCCGCCCACCTGAGCGAGCAGAACAACACGCCGGCACTGGCCCGCGAGGCGATGGCGGGCGCCTGGGGCGCCACGCCGGACGACATCGTCGTGGCCAGCCCGGCACGGGGCTTCGACTGGCTCACGCTGGGCTGAGATGCGGCTCCGGCCGATGCCAAGGTCAAGGCTCAAAGAAAAAGGCCGCCTCGCGGCGGCCTTTCTCCTTTCGGCGGGAGCCGAATTACTTCGACGCAGCGGCAGCGGCAGCGTTGGCAGCGGCCGAAGCAGCGCCGGCGACCGCAGCAGCGGCTTCCGAAGCGGCACCAGCGACGGCAGCGGCGGCGCCCGAAGCGGCGGCGGCAGTGGCGTCAGCAGCCGAAGCGGCAGCAGCGGCCGGAGCGGTCACAGCGGCGGGGGCAGCAGCGGCGGGAGCCTCTTCCTTCTTGCCGCAAGCGGCGAGAGCGGCGGCGGCAACCAGGGAAGCCAGCAGAACGGTCTTCTTCATACTTGTGTCCTCAAATCAAAGAGTCGAACAATTACCGGTAATTGTGGGATCCCTCCGATAGCAGAGGCCCATCCGACAGGCCGCAGGCGCATGGATTGCCTGCGATAGCCAGCCTGCGATTATAGCCAGCACTAGGGAAGTCCCTAGAGACCCAGCGTGGTCGCAGGAAACGCTTCCTCGGAGCGTTGCAAAACCGCATCAATGAGTTCCCGCCACTGCACGGCGTCCCCCGCCTCGCGCGAGGCCACGCCCCGGTAGTGCACGTGATCGTGCAGGCGCACCGACATCAGGCCGGGAATCAGCAGGATGCTGGGCATCTGCCCGGCTTCGAGATCGTTGTTGGTGCGGCAATGCACCACGTGCGAGAACTGGCGCCGCCACGCCACCCAGCGCGCCTGGCGGCGGGCGATCTCGTCGAAGCTTCTCGCAACGATCGTGAAATTGCGGTGCATCGAGGCCCAGTGCGTGAGGTCGTCCACCACGGCGCGCTCGCCGAGCGGCCAGTCGGAGAAGTCGTCGTCGACCAGCCAGATTTCCCGGCAGCCCACCAGCGCCGCCTCGGCCAGCGCGCCGCGCACCGCATTCTGGAAATCGGCGCGCGACTCGATCATCGCGCGGGTCGGTTCTTCGCTCATCGGCTTCCTCCCTCCGTCTGCGCGTGCAGCCACCCCGCACGCGACCACTGGTCGAGCAGCGCCCGCGCCTCGGCGCTGAGCGCTGCCGTCTCGCGCGGCGCCAGTTCGCGGCGATCGGCCAGTCGCCGCATCAGTGTCGCATCGCGCCCACCGGCGCGGAACGACTCGCCGTTGATGTAGACGTGGCCGCGATCGTGCAGCATGCGCGTGCGGCGGTCGAGCCGAACGCCGCGGCCCTCGTGCAGCGGCGCGCCGGCGTCGAACCAGACACCCGGCTTCGGCTCGCTGAGCACCTCGCCGAGCGCCACTTCGAAGCCGCCCTGGTCCTGCAGCCAGCGGCGCAGCCCGTCGAGCGCGAAGGCCTGCAGTTCAGCGGGAACGCGACCCGGCTCGACGGTCGCCGGCTGGCGTGGATCGCGGTAGATGCGGTCTTCACCTTCGGCCTCGTCGGCATCGAGGGCACGTTGCAGCAGTTCGCGCGCCAGTTCCTGCTGGCCCGCCGAACGAAAGCCGATCGAACACGTCATGCACTCGCCTTCGGCGATGCCATCGTGCGCCCAGCGCGGCGGCAGGTAGAGCATGTCGCCGGGTTCGAGTGTCCACTCCTGTTCGGGTTCGAAGTTGGTCAGGATCTTGAGCGGCACGCCCGGCTGCAGTTGCGGATCCGGCAGCCGGCCGATGCGCCAGCGCCGCACGCCGTGGATCTGCAGGAGAAAGACGTCGTACGAATCGAAGTGCGGGCCGACCCCGCCGCCATCTGTGGCGTAGGACACCATCACGTCGTCGAGCCGGGCATCCGGCACGAAGCGGAAGCGTTCGAGCAACTGCCGGGCGGTATCGAGGTGCAGGTCCAGGCCCTGCACGAGCAGGCTCCATCCGGCCTGCGACATCGGCGGCAGCGAACGACGCGGCATCGGGCCCTTGCGCAGCGACCAGTCGCGCCCGCGGCGCACGATCAGGCGGGACTCCACGGCATCGCTGGCGGCCAGTGCGAACAGCTCGCTGCGCGCCACGAAGGGCCGGTCCATGCTCACCGCCTGCCGCACCATCAGCGGCTTCTTGTGCCAGTGGCGGCGCATGAAAGTCTCGGGGGACAGGCCGCCGAGCAGTGGCGTCGGCGCGGTGATGTCGATCGGGGTCATGGGGGTCGATTGTGCGATCATCAGGTGCATGCTGATCACCGCTCCATGCGTCGTCACCTTGACTTGGCGACTTGAAGACACCCAAGGCAATCTGATCGACGAACTGGCCGAGCCACTCGAGTTCTTCTTCGGCGGCGACGACCTGCTGGAGAAGGTGGAAGAGGCGCTGCTCGATCAGGAAACCGGCTTCGAGACGGTGCTGCACCTCGAGCCCGAGCACGCCTTCGGCGACTACGATTCGTCGCTGGTGTTCTTCGAGTCGCGCGCCATCCTGCCTCAAGGTGTGGGGGTCGGCATGCAGTTCGACGGCCCGCCGCCCGGCGCCACCACGCCGGACATGCCGGCCGACGCGATCTACACCGTCACCGAGGTCTACCCGGAGCACGTGGTGCTCGACGGCAACCACCCGCTGGCCGGCCTGGCGCTGCGGCTGGACCTGAGCGTGCGAGACGTGCGCGAGGCCACCGACGACGAGATCGAGGCCGGCACGGTCGGCTCGTCGGCCTTCACGGTGCTGAACACTGCGCCGCCGGATTCACCGCTCCACTGAGCGGCGGCCCGGGCCCGGAAGGTTCAGCGCTTTCCGGTCGAACCGAACCCGCCTTCGCCTCGCTGCGACGCACCGAACTCGTCGACACGGCGGAAGGCCGCCTGCACCACCGGCACGATCACCAGTTGCGCGATGCGATCCATGGGCTGGACCGTGAACGCGGCCTGGCCGCGGTTCCAGCAACTCACCATCAGCGGGCCCTGGTAGTCCGAGTCGATCAGGCCGACGAGGTTGCCGAGCACGATGCCGTGCTTGTGGCCCAGGCCCGAGCGAGGAAGGATCATCGCGGCCAGACCCGGGTCACCAATGTGGATGGAGATCCCGGTGGGAATCAGCTGCGACTGCCCCGGCTCGAGCACCAGCGGCGCATCGAGGCAGGCGCGCAGGTCGAGGCCGGCGCTGCCGGGCGTGGCGTAGGCCGGCAGTTGCTCGGCCATGCGGGCATCGAGCACTTTCAGGTCGATCGTGGTCATGTCTTGTCGGTGGAAAGTCGCGCGGCGATCTCGGCGACCAGCGCGCGCGCGAGGGTGAGCTTGTCGGCGCGCGGCAACTCGCGGTGCCCGGCGGCATCGACCAGCGTCAGCGCGTTGTCGTCCTGTCCGAAGGTGGCCGGACCGAGGTTGCCGACGACCAGCGGCACCTGCTTGCGTTCGAGCTTCTCGCGCGCATGCCTGAGCAGGTCGTGGCTCTCGGCGGCGAAGCCCACGCAGAAAGGTCGGTCGGGCAGGCGCGCCACCGCAGCGAGGATGTCCGGGTTCTCGGTCAGCTCGAAGGTCGGCGCGAGTTTCTTGCCGTCCTTCTTGATCTTGTGTTCGGCCAGCGTCGCCGGACGCCAGTCGGCCACCGCCGCGGTGGCGACGAACACATCGTGGCGTGACGCCGCCGGCAGCACCGCATCGTGCATCTGCTGCGCGGTGCGCACGTCGATGCGCTTCACATGGCGCGGCGTGGGCAGGTGCACCGGCCCGGCAACCAGCGTGACCTCGGCGCCGGCCTCGGCCGCTGCGCGCGCGATCGCGAAGCCCATCTTGCCGCTGGACAGATTGGTGATGCCACGCACCGGATCGATCGGTTCGAAAGTCGGTCCGGCCGTGATCAGCACGCGCTTGCCGAGCAGCGCCTTCGGCTGGAAGAACGCGATCAGCTCCTCGAGCAGTTCCTCCGGCTCGAGCATGCGCCCGTCGCCGACCTCGCCGCAGGCCTGGTCGCCCGCGCCAGGGCCGAGCACGATGGCCCCATCGGCCCGCAGCTGCGCGACGTTGCGCTGCGTGGCCGGGTGCGCCCACATCTCGCGGTTCATCGCCGGCGCCACCAGCAGCGGGCAGCGCTCGATCGGGCGCGCCAGGCACATCAGGCTCAGCAGGTCGTCGGCGCGGCCGTGCAGCAGCTTGGCGATGAAGTCGGCGCTGGCCGGCGCCACCAGCACGGCATCGGCCTCGCGCGTGAGGTTGATGTGCGCCATGTTGTTGGGCGCCCGCGCGTCCCACTGGCTCGCGTAGACCGCGCGGTTGGACAGCGCCTGCAGCGTCACTGCGGTGATGAAGTGCTCGGCCGCCTCGGTCATCACCACCTGCACGGTGGCGCCTTCCTTGACCAGCGCCCGCGTCAGTTCTGCCGCCTTGTAGCAGGCGATGCCACCGGACAGGCCGAGCACGATGTGCCGGCCGGCGAGTTGGCCCTTCGTCGTCACAACGGCGTCCATGCGCGCGACCAGTCCGAAAAGTTGAACAGCACCCGCACCGCCTTGCCATACACCTGCTCGTGCGGCAGGAAGCCCCAGGCGCGGGAATCCATCGAATTGTCGCGGTTGTCGCCGAGCATCAGGTAATGGCCGGCCGGCACCGTGCAGCGCCACGCCCCGGCACGCTGTTGCGTGCAGTGCGAGGCGACACCATCGATCGGCAGGCGTCCCTGAAGGAAGGGGTTCACCTTGATCGCGTGCTCGTGGCCGCCCACCGACTCACGCAGAAGCCACTGGCCACGATCCTCGTCGGGCACGCCGTCGCCCGTGCCCTCGCTGAGCAGCGTGACCTGCGGTGCCTGGCCGGCGAGGCGAACCACGCCGTTCTCGAACTCGACCTCGTCGCCGGGCAGGCCGACCAGCCGCTTGACATAGAACTGCGAGACGTCGGGCGGAAAGCGGAACACCACCACGTCGCCGCGCTGCGGCTGGCCGAACTCGATGGCGGTGTTGGTGAACGGCAGCCTCGGCCCGTAGGCGAAGTGGTTGACGAGCAGGTAGTCGCCCACGCGCAGCGTCGGCTCCATCGAACCCGAAGGCACCCTGGGCCAGTCGGCCACGGCCACGCGGCAGGTGAACATCAGTGCGACGACGACGAACAGCTCGGCGCCGAGGTGCACCCACCACGGCTTCTTCGCCGGCTCGCGGCCGCCGAGGCGGCGCAGCTTCAGCCGCCACGCCAGCCAGGCCGCGCCGGTGACCAGCGTGGCCAGGAAGAGCATCTCGTTGATGGAAAAGCCGATCTGCATGCGATGCCGTGAGCGCCGGAAGGAGCCGCGCATTATTCATCAGCGCTTCGTGATGGCGGCGCGGGAGGCGAACGGTCATGCATTTGTGCAAAGATGAACGGTCAAGCCCGGGCATTCCATGTGCCGGGCGCACGGAACCCTTGGTCACTTCCTGAACACGAACCCGCCCGTACAGTTCGCACCCCATGGCCGAACCGATCCCCGCCGCCCTGCCCGCTTCCGCCGCCTCGGCACCGCTGTGGACGCTCGACGGCCTGCGCGCTGCCGATCCGGTGCTGGGCCTGGCCTTGCTGATGCTCGTGGCCGTGCTGCTGGCCGAGTTGCTGCACCGCACCTGGCGATTGCCGCGCATCTGCGGCCACATGATCACGGGCGCCGTGGCCGGCCCGGTGATGCTTCGTGTCTTCGAAGGCCTGGACCTCGACCCCTGGAAGCCGCTGATCGACCTGGCGATCGGCGCGCTGCTGTTCGAACTCGGCACGCGGCTGCGCCCGCGCTGGCTGCTCGACAACCGCTGGCTGGCGCTGAGCTGCCTGCTGCAGGCGCTGTTCACGGGCCTGTTCGTCACCGTGGTCCTGGCCTGGCTCGGTGCGCCGTGGCTGACGGCGGCAGTGGCCGGCACCGTGGCCGCATCGACCTCGCCGGTGATCGTGCTGGCCGTCACGCACGAAGCGCGCGCCCGTGGCCAGGTCACCGAGCGGCTGATGATGATGGCCGCCTTCAACGCCGTGGTGGCGGTGATCGGGCTGAAGGTGCTGCGCATCGTCTTCGCCTCCGATGACGGCACGCCGGCCGAGGAGTTCACCCGCGCCTCGATCAGTGCGTTGCGCGTGATCAGCGGTTCCTTCCTGCTCGGGGTGGCCTGCGGCTTCGCGATGGACCGGCTCAGCCCGCTGGTGCGCGGCACGCCGGCGATGCCGGTGATGCAGATCGCGCTGGTGATCATCGCCAGCATGCTGGCTGCTCAATGGACGCTGTCGCCGCTGCTGGCGCTGCTCGTGGCCGGCATGACGGCCCGCGCGCGCATGAAGCATGCGCTGACGGTGGAGCCCCACCTGGGCTCGGCCGGTGCGGTGCTCAATGTGCTGCTGTTCATCTGCCTCGGCCTGCTGTTCACGCTCGACGGCCTGGCCACGCTGTGGCCCTGGGTGATCGTCATCGTGCTCGCGCGCGTGGCCGGCACCGCGCTGGCCATCGGCGGACTGGCCCGGCTGAGCGGGCTGAGCGTGCGCCAGGCCACCGGCCTGACGCTCGCGCTTCAGCCGATGAGCAGCCTGGCGGTGCTGCTGGCCGCCGACACCTTCGGCTGGAGCTCGCAGCTGCCGGGAGCGCACACGCCGACCGTGCAAGCCCTGTTGCTGGCCACCACGCTGATGCAGGTGACCGGCCCGATCTGGACCCAGCTCTCGCTGCGCCATCTGGCGCGCGAGACCAACGACGCGTGACATGAAACCCCCGAGCTCACTTCGTTCGCGCCCCCCCGAGGGGGTGCTCAGTGGCTTCGGAACGGCCGAGCGCCACTGACCCCATGCCCCTGCAACCCTTCACCGTCTCCGAGCCGCTGACCCTGGGCGTCGAGCTCGAGCTGCAGCTCGTCAGCACGCACGACTTCGATCTGGCCCCGCAGGCCGAGGACCTGCTGCGCGTGCTGAAGAACCATACCGGCACCTGGGACGTGAAGCCCGAGATCACGCGCAGCATGATCGAGATCGGCACCTCGATCCAGCGCCAGCACTCGGTGCTGCTGGCCGAGCTGCGCGACCTGCGCGACCAGCTCAGCCGCGGCGCGCGCAAGCTCAACATCGGCATCGCCGGCGGCGGCACGCACGCCTACCAGCACTGGAGCGAACAGAAGATCTTCCCCGGCGAACGCTTCCACTACATCAGCGAGCTGTACGGCTACCTGGCCAAGCAGTTCACCGTGTTCGGCCAGCACGTGCACGTGGGCTGCGAGAACGGCGATCGCGCCCTCTGGCTGCTTCACGCGCTGAGCCGCTACGTGCCGCACTTCATCGCGCTGTCGGCCTCGTCGCCGTACGTGCAGGGCGTGGACACCGGCTTCGATTCGGCGCGGTTGAACTCGGTGTTCGCCTTCCCGCTGTCGGGCCGCGCGCCTTTCTGCCTCACATGGGAGGACTTCGAGAAGTTCTTCGACAAGATGACCAGCACCGGCGTGGTCAACTCGATGAAGGACTTCTACTGGGACATCCGCCCCAAGCCCGAGTTCGGCACCATCGAGCTGCGCGTGTGCGATACGCCGCTGACGGTCGAGAAGGCGGCCGCGCTGGCCTGCTACCTGCAATGCATCTGCCGCTACCTGCGCGAGCAGCGGCCCTTCGAGCCGTCGGAGGACGACTACCTCGTCTACACCTTCAACCGCTTCCAGGCCTGCCGCTTCGGACTGGATGGCGAGATCGTCGACCCCAAGACCAAGGAACGCCACCGCCTGCGCGACGACATCCTGCGCACGCTGGCGCGCGTCGACGAGCACGCGCTCGACCTGCAGGCGCTCGAGGCCTCGAACCTGATCCGCGACAGCCTCTTCGCCGGCAACGATGCCCAGTGGTTGCGCGGCCAGCGCAACAGCGGCCGGCCGCTGTCGGCGATGGTCGAAGGCGCCACCCAGCGCTGGATGGGCGTGGCCTAGGTGCGCAGCACCGGCGGGTTCGGGTGCAGCCGGGCCATTGCGTACACGTCGGCGTAGACGCCATCGCGCAGCGCGTAGCCGCGGTGCGTGCCTTCGACCTCGAACCCGAACTGGCGGTACAGCGCGATCGCCGGCTCGTTGGTGGTGAACACCGTGAGCTCCAGGCGCAGGGCGCCGATCCAGCGGTCGGCATAGTCGCACATGGCGCCCATCAGCGCTCGGCCGACGCCCCGGCGCTGGGCGGCGGGCGCCACCGAGATCCCGAGCATCCAGGCATGGCGCCGGCGCAGCGGCACGCCGGCCGGGTGCAGCCCGCTCGTGCCGACGACTTCGCCGCCGACTTCGGCGCACAGCAGCAGATCGGACTTCCCCGGCGCGCTCGACTCCGCCAGACGTGCCTGCCACAGTTCTTCGGTGGGCATCGGCAGCTGCAGCAGGTTCCCGTAGACCTGCGGATCGGACATCAGTCGGGCATAGGCGGCGGCATCGCGCGGCGTGGCGCGGCGAACGGTGATGCTCATCGGCGGTGGACCTCCCATGGCTATCGTATGCTGGGTCGATGAACCTGCGCCTGTCCTGTCTCGCCGCGCTGCTGGCACTGGCCGCCTGCACCACACCCACCCCGCCGCTGCCCGACGCCCCGGTGCTGATCTTCGGCGAGCAGCACGACCAGCCGGATCACCAGCGCCAGGTGGCGCAGGCGGTGAAGCAGCTGGCCGCGCAGGGGCGCCTGGCCGCCGTGGTCATCGAGATGGCCGAGCAGGGCCGCAGCACTGCCGGTCTGCCGCGCGATGCCGACGCGGCCAGCGTGCGCGGCGCGCTGGCCTGGTCAGGCTGGGAGTGGCCGGTCTACGAAGGCGTGGTGATGTCGGCGGTGCGTGCCGGCGTGCCGGTGCTGGGCGGCAACCTGCCCCGCGCGAGGCTGCGCGACACGATGGGCGATGCGTCTCGGGAAGCGCTGGTCGAGTCGGCGGCGCGCGAGAAGCTGGCCACCGCCGTGCGTGACGGTCACTGCGGCCTGCTGCCCGCCGCGCAGGAGCCGGGCATGGTGCGCGTGCAGATCGCCCGCGATCAGGCCATGGCGGAGACCGTCGCCGGCGCGCTCCAGCCGGGCCGGCAAGTGCTGCTGCTGACCGGTGCGCAGCATGCCGCACGCGATCGCGGCGTGCCGCTGCACCTGGCGCGGCAGCACGGCGCGCCGCGCGTTCACGTGGTCGTGTTCGGCCCGGAGGACTTCGGCCTGGCCGCCGACGAACGGCGGCCGGCGCGGTTCACGCCCCGGCCCGACCCCTGCGAAGGCCTGGCCGAGAAGCTTCGCAAGCCACCGGTCAAGCCCTGAGGCGGTTCAGGCTCGCTCCGCCACCCAGCCCTGCACCGAGGCGAGCGCCGCGCCGAGCTTGCTCGGGTCGGTGCCGCCGGCCATCGCCATGTCGGGCTTGCCGCCGCCCTTGCCGCCCACCTGCTGGGCGACGAAGTTGACCAGCTCGCCAGCCTTGACCCTGGCGGTCGAGTCGGCGGTGACGCCCGCGGCAATCTGCACCTTGCCGCCTTCGACGGTGGCCAGCACGATCGCAGCGGTCTTGAGCTTGTCCTTGAGCTTGTCGAGCGTCTCGCGCAGGGCCTTGGCGTCGGCGCCATCGAGCTGCGCAGCCAGCACCTTCAGCCCCTTCACGTCGACGGCCTGCGCGAGCAGCTCGTCGCCCTGAGAGGACGCCAGCTTGCCCTTGAGCGCCGCGACTTCCTTCTCCAGCGCCTTGACCTGGTCGAGCACCTGCGCGAGACGCGCCGGCACCTCCGCCGGCGCCGCCTTCAGCGTGCCGGCGATCTGGCTGACCGTGCCTTCGAGCGACTGCAGGTAGGCCAGCGCGTTGTCGCCGGTCACCGCCTCGACGCGGCGCACGCCGGCGGCCACGCCGCTCTCGGCGACGATCTTGAAGACGCCGATGTCGCCGGTGCGCTGCACGTGCGTGCCGCCGCACAGCTCTCGGCTGGAGCCGATCTCGAGCACGCGGACCTCTTCGCCGTACTTCTCGCCGAACAGCATCATCGCGCCGGTCTTCTGGGCGTCGTCGATCTTCATCACCCGGGCCTGCGTTGCCGCGTTGGCCAGGATCTCGGCGTTGACGAGGGCCTCGACCTTGGCGATCTGCGCCTCGGTCATCGGCGCGTTGTGCGCGAAGTCGAAGCGCGTGCGCTCCGCGTTCACCAGCGAGCCCTTCTGCTGCACGTGGCCGCCGAGCACCTCGCGCAGCGCCTTGTGCATCAGGTGCGTGACGCTGTGGTTGCGCATCGTCTTCGCGCGCTTGTCGCCATCGACGCGGGCGACGAACTCATCGCCGATCTCGACCTCGCCCTCGACGATGCGGCCGCTGTGGCCGTGAACGCTGGCCTGCACCTTGATCGTGTCCTCGACGACCACGCGCGAGCGGCCGTTGCGCAGCTCGCCGGTGTCGCCGACCTGGCCGCCGCTCTCGGCGTAGAACGGCGTGTGGTCGAGCACGATCACGACGTCGTCGCCGGCACGGGCCTTCGTCGCCGGCGTGCCGTCGACGTAGATCGCCGTCACCTTGCTGTGCTCGCACACCAGGTGCTCGTAGCCGTGGAAGGCGGTGGCCGCGCCGTCGTACTCCAGGCCGGCGGCCATCTTGAACTTGCCGGCGGCACGCGCCTGCTCGCGCTGGCGGTTCATCGCCGCCTCGAAGCCGGCGGAATCCACCGTCACGCCGCGCTCGCGGCAGACGTCCGCCGTCAGATCGAGCGGGAAGCCGTAGGTGTCGTGCAGCTTGAAGGCGGTCTCTCCGTCGATCTGCTTCGCGCCCGCCGTTTCCAATGACACCAGCGCGGCTTCCAGGATCTCCATGCCGTTGGCGATGGTCTGGAAGAAGCGCTCTTCCTCCTGCTTCAGCACCTCGGTCACGCGCAGCTTCTCGCGCTTGAGCTCGGGGTAGGCCTCGCCCATCTCGTCGACCAGCGGCGCCACCAGCGCATGGAAGAAGGGCTTGCGCGCGCCGAGCTTGTAGCCGTGGCGGATGGCGCGCCGCGCGATGCGGCGCAGCACGTAGCCGCGACCCTCGTTGCCCGGGATCACGCCGTCGGTGACGGTGAAGGTGCAGGCGCGGATGTGGTCGGCGATGACCTTCAGGCTCGGGCTGGTCTTGTCGCAATCGCCGGCACCCGCGGCGTCGACCGCCGACTTGGCCGCCGCCAGCAGGTTCACGAACAGGTCGATCTCGTAGTTCGAGTGCACGTGCTGCAGCACCGCCGCGATGCGCTCCAGGCCCATGCCGGTGTCCACGCTCGGCTTGGGCAGCTTGTGCATCACGCCCGCTTCGTCGCGGTTGAACTGCATGAACACGTTGTTCCAGATCTCGATGTAGCGGTCGCCGTCTTCATTCGGCGATCCCGGCGGGCCGCCGGCGACCTCGGGGCCGTGGTCGTAGAAGATCTCGGTGCACGGGCCGCAGGGGCCGGTGTCGCCCATCATCCAGAAGTTGTCCGAAGCGTAGCGCGCGCCCTTGTTGTCGCCGATGCGCACGATGCGCTCGGCCGGCACGCCCACCACCTTGTTCCAGATCTCGTAGGCCTCGTCGTCCTCGGCGTAGACGGTGACCCAGAGCCTGTCCTTCGGCAGCTTGAAGACCTCGGTCAGCAGTTCCCAGGCGTAGCTGATCGCGTCCTTCTTGAAGTAGTCGCCGAAGCTGAAGTTGCCCAGCATCTCGAAGAAGGTGTGGTGCCGCGCGGTGTAGCCGACGTTCTCGAGGTCGTTGTGCTTGCCGCCGGCGCGGATGCACTTCTGCGAGGTGGTCGCGCGGTTGTAGGGCCGCTTGTCGAAGCCGAGGAACACGTCCTTGAACTGGTTCATCCCCGCGTTGGTGAACAGCAGCGTCGGGTCGTCGCCCGGAATGACCGGGCTGGAGGCCACGATGGCATGGCCCTTGGACTCGAAGTACTTCAGGAACGCTTGGCGAATGTCGGCGGCTTTCATGACCCCGAATTCTACCGGGGGGTCCCTTGGCCTTCGGCGCGGCGCAGTAAAGTGGCGGGCTGCACCCTGGAGACCTGACCATGGACATGAAGACCTCGCCGCTGGCCACGCTGGCCGACGCCTCGCTGCTGAAGACGAACGCCCTGATCAACGGCGAATGGGTGGCCGGCACCGGCCGCTTCGACGTGACCGACCCGGCCACCGGAGCGAAGCTCGCCGACGTGGCCAACCTCGGCCCGGCCGAGACCGAGGCGGCCCTGGAGGCCGCCAACAAGGCGTGGCCGGCCTGGCGCGGCAAGACCGCGAAGGAACGCGGCGCGATCCTGATGAAGTGGTTCGCGCTGCTGCACCAGCACGCCGACGACCTGGCCCGCATCATGACCGCCGAGCAGGGCAAGCCGCTGGCCGAGGCCAAGGGCGAGGTCGGCTACGGCGCCAGCTTCCTCGAGTGGTTCGCCGAGGAGGCCAAGCGCATCTACGGCGAGACCATTCCCACCACCGACGGCAACAAGCGCTACCTCGTCATCAAGCAGGCGATGGGCGTGTGCGCGGCGATCACGCCGTGGAACTTCCCGATCGCGATGATCACGCGCAAGGTGGCGCCGGCGCTGGCCGCCGGCTGCCCGGTGGTGATCAAGCCGGCCGAGCAGACGCCGCTGTCGGCGCTGGCCGTGGCCGAGCTGGCGCAGCGTGCCGGCATGCCGGCCGGCGTGCTCAACGTGATCACCGCCGACGGCGCCAACTCCATCGCGGTCGGCAAGGTGCTGTGCGCCAGCGACATCGTGCGCCACCTGTCCTTCACCGGCTCCACCGAGGTCGGCCGCATCCTCGCGGCGCAGTGCGCGCCGACGATCAAGAAGCTCAGTCTCGAGCTCGGCGGCAACGCGCCCTTCATCGTCTTCGACGACGCCGACATCGACAGCGCCGTCGAGGGCGCGATGGTCAGCAAGTACCGCAACGCCGGCCAGACCTGCGTGTGCGCCAACCGCCTGTACGTGCAGGAGGGTGTCTACGACGCCTTCGTCGCCAAGCTGGCCGAGAAGGCCAAGGGCATCAAGGTCGGCAACGGCTTCGAGGCCGGCGTCAACCAGGGCCCGCTGATCGACGACCAGGCGATCGGCAAGGTGGAGCGCCACGTGGCCGATGCGGTGAGCAAGGGCGCGAAGGTGGTGGTCGGCGGCACGAAGATCGGCGAGCGCTTCTACACGCCCACGGTGCTGGCCAACGTGACCGGCGACATGCTGTGCGCGAAGGAAGAGACCTTCGGCCCGGTGGCCCCGGTGTTCCGCTTCAAGACCGAGGCCGAGGCCATCGCGATGGCCAACGCCACCGAGTTCGGCCTGGCCAGCTACTTCTACAGCCGCGACGTCGGCCGCATCTTCCGTGTCGGCGAGGCACTGGAGTACGGCATGGTCGGCATCAACACCGGCCTGATCTCGACCGCGGAAGTGCCGTTCGGTGGCGTCAAGCAGTCGGGCCTCGGCCGCGAAGGTTCGCACCACGGCATCGACGATTACGTCGAGATCAAGTACCTCTGCCTGAGCGACATCCTCAAGTGAGGCGCCCGGGGGTCAGCCGTCGTTGGCGGCCGTACCGCTGAGGCGGCCCTCGGCGGGCGCGGCGGCCGCCAGCGCCGAGGCGCGAGCCAGCAGCGCCTCGGGTTG